>OBWL01001531.1_pt1 | contig 12964 bp, 8 predicted proteins | sample 1538061 | NCBI WGS metagenome assembly OBWL01 (sample SAMEA2580085, study PRJEB22360) | human gut metagenome | biome: human gut; feature: human-associated habitat; material: faeces | place: Denmark | collected 2008/2010
CAGAGCCGTTTGGCTCCTTTGCCGCCTCCGGCGTTTCGGGAGCCTCTGCCGCATCGTCGTCCGCAGCCTTTTCTTGAATCGCCTGAGCCCCTTGAGACTGCTTAGACGGATCCAGTTCCGGCACATCAGCATTCAAGTCGCCAAAAAGGGAGTCGTGCTCAAAATCGTCTTTCTTCATGCTTCATACAGACGGGTTCGTCAATGCCGCCCCAGTCTTTCACTTCTTTCGTTTAACCGCTTTTTCGGGACCGTTTTTAAACATCGAGCTCTGCTCGGTCACCATAGGCTTCCATCCAGAGGCGGCGCCCCGTCACCTGACGTTCCCCCATCAAGGTTTGCATGACCGTTCGGGTATCCGCTTCGGAAATACTGCCGAAAGCAACGGGGAGGAGCTTCCGCGTATCGGGAGCCAGCGTTGTCTCCGCGAGCTGCTCAGCTTTCATTTCACCCAAACCCTTAAAGCGTGAAATGGAGAGCTGCTCCTCGGTGAATCCCTCCTTTTTGAGAGACTCCAGCGTGCGCGACAGTTCGCGCTCGTCCAGACAATAGATCTTGCGATCGGGTTTGCGGCCTTTCTTCGGCGCATCAACGCGAAAGAGCGGCGGCATGGCGACATACACGTGACCCAATTCAATAAGCTTCGGAAAGTGCTTCAAGAAGAGCGTCAGAAGGAGCACTTGAATGTGAGAGCCGTCCACGTCCGCGTCGGACAAGATGCAGATCTTTCCATAACGCAGCCCCTTCAAATCCGGATCACCGTCCCGATGATGCGGATCCACCCCGATGGCGAGCGCAATGTCATGAATCGTGTCGGAACGGAAGAGTTCGCCGCCCTCGACTTCCCAGGTATTGAGGATCTTGCCGCGCAGCGGCAGCACAGCCTGAAATTCCTTGTCGCGCCCCTGCTTAGCGGAGCCGCCGGCTGAATCCCCTTCAACGATGAAGAGTTCGTTGCGCGTAATGTCGCTTGACTCACAGTCGGTGAGTTTGCCCGGCAATACCGCCACCGTGCTTGCGCGACGGCGCTCGTATTTCGCAGCCTGACGCTGACGCGCCTGTGCCTGCGAAATGATGTGTTCAACGAGCTTTTTGCCTTCGTCGGCATGGTCATTCAACCAGAATTCAAACTGCGGACGTACGAACCCGCCCACGAGCTTCACTGCATCACGGCTCGTGAGTTTTTCCTTCGTCTGTCCTTGAAACTGGGGATCGAGCGACTTTGTTGAAAGTACAAAATTAACGCGCGAAAAGACGTCTTCGGCGAGAATTTTCACGCCCTTTGGCTGCAGCCCATGGGCATCCATGAAAGCACGGACAGCTTGAAAGAGGCCGTCCTTCAATCCCGCTTCATGCGTGCCGCCCTGCGGCGTCGGAATGAGGTTCACATAGCTCTCGCGCGTGAGCGGTCCTTCAGTCGTCCACACCACCACCCAAGACGCGCCTTCACCCGGCGAAAAGCTTTCGGAATCTTCACCAGCAAAGCCTGAAGCTTCAAACGGCTCAATAAGACTATCGCCCTTGATTTCCGAGAGCAAATATTCCTTTAAGCCTCCCGAATATTTCCAATGCGCTTCCGTTCCGGTCATTTTGTTGACATAGTCCACTTCGCATCCCGGAAGGAGCACCGCCTTCGAGCGCAGAAGACGGACCAATGCCGGTTCAGGAATAACCGGACTGTCAAAATACTTCGGATCGGGCCAGACCGTTACGCGCGTGCCTGTGCGCGACTTCGGGCGGGAGCTTTTCTTGATTTCCAAGGGTTCAGACACGAACCCGTCGCGAAAGCCCATCGTTGCTTCTTGGCCGTCGCGCCAAACAGTCACCACTAAATGCTTGGAAAGCGCGTTGGTTACCGAAACGCCTACACCATGAAGGCCGCCCGCAAACGTGTAGGGGCCGCTTCCATCAGCTTTGGCAAACTTGCCGCCGGCATGCAGACGCGTAAAAACAATCTCCAGCACCGGCGCGTGTTCTTCTGGATGCATGCCGGTAGGAATACCTCGGCCATCATCCTCCACCGTCACTGATCCGTCCGCTGCCACCTCAACAGAGATTCTTTTGCCGTAGCCCGCGAGCACTTCGTCGCTTGCGTTGTCAATCACCTCCTGAATGATATGGAGGGGATTGTCAGTCAGCGTGTACATACCCGGGCGCTGCTTGACAGGTTCTAACCCTTTCAGCACGCGAATAGCCTCTACGCCGTATTCTTCTTTTTTCGCCATCTTCACAAACAAAATGCAGCCGGAGATTCAGAGGAAGGCGCTTGCGCTACTTCCGTCCGATCGAACCAGTACTGAATAAAAGGAGAGTCGAGGTTGATCGAGTTTCACCGGTCAGCCTTCCGCAGTGCTTCCACTTCAGCAGCAAGCAAACTCAAAGAGCCTGCTGCGCAGGAAGCAGCGAGGAGAACCATGCATTGTTTGATCCTCTTCGAGACTCACAAATATATATTCTAGCAATTGCAGTCACCGGGCTAAATCTTGACTAGCACGCTGTCAGCGCTGGCACCCGACAAAGCGATTTCTTTGCGGTTTATCCCAATAAAAAGCACCAACGTCTGCTGAAAAAGACGCTGAGGCACCCAACCCCACTATCAACACTGAATTGATGAGACTGCAGAGCTTGGCCTTATAAGCTTCAATAGCCATTTACACAAAAATCAGGACATTCTCCAGCCCCCATCTCTTAATACTTACCGGCGTAAAGTACATATGGGCTACCTCAAAGCTAAAAGAACTTGCTGATACTGCCCAAGTTGCAGATATAAATAGTTCTCTAAGTATTTTGACAAGCCCTTTGATAATAATATTTGTATTTCAATACTGTATTTTTGTCAATTAAATTAACACTCAGAAAACTCTGATTCATTGGTACAGTCTGTATGTCCATCACGCGTCGGTCTTTCCTCGGAGCGCTCAGCGGCTTTGTTTCTTTCGGATGCCAAGCTGTATGTCCAAATCCAGACGAAACCTTTGATCTCATTGTGGTTGGATCCGGTGTCGCAGGGCTGACGACCGCGGTCATTGCAGCAGAGTCCGGGATTCGACGTGTCGTCGTACTAGAAAAGCAGCCTCTACTTGGTGGAACTTCCATTATCTGCGAGGGAAACTGGAGTATTTCTGAAACAATTTTTCAGAAATATGCCGGCATTATTGACAGCAATGATTCGTTTTACGAAGACATGCTAATTGCCGGGAGACGAACAAACAAACCCGAACTCGTACGTGCCATGATTGATGCTGGACGACAGCAGTTTGAATGGACTGTTGCCGGCGGAGTTCGTCCCACAGCTGTCGGGGTCAATTCCGGCTTGCGTATCCCTCGCGCTCACAAATTTAATCCCGTAGAAGTGATTTCTCACCTGAGGCAATGTGCCAAGAAGCTCGGCGTAAAAATTCAAACAGCAGTTCGCGTTGAGGAACTTCTTGGAAACCACAACAGCGGTGTCTTAGGCGTACGTGTTTCAAGTGCCGCAGGCAAATGCTGTATATGGGCAACCAAATGTGTTGTCTTAGCTACTGGCGGATTCGCACGAAATAGGGTATTGCTCTCACGTTATGCGCCAAAGCTACTCAATGCACCGTGCCTTGCATCTATTGGCGCAACAGGTGACGGCATTCGTCTTGCAGAACCGTTCGATCCTTCGCTGCGAGATATGAATAATCTTCAAGCAGCTTATGCTTTCATCCCCAACCCAAGCTCAATCAGAGACATGACGCATATCTTCTACGGAGGTGCTGTTGCAGTCAATAAGTGGGGACGGCGTTTCACGGATGAATCACAAGCTTATTTTCATACGGCAGAAGCGGCTATTGATCAGGCTGATGCAATGACGTTTCTTGTGTTCGACGAAAAAATCCGTCGTAATCAAATGTCACGGCGAGCAGTCGATCTAGCTCTGTTAAAGCCATTCGATGAGGTTAAGGCACCCCCATACTTGCTTGTTGGCGACACTCTCAAGCTGGCAGCCGAAAAGGCTCGGATACCAGCTGAAATATTGATTGAAACGATTGGAGAGTACAACCACGACATCACAACATTAGGGCGTGATTCCCTCTTCGGCCGAACCTCTCTTGACTGCGGCGTAGGTAATCTGGTTACGATCAATACGCCACCCTTTTTTGTTATGCCTGTAGTTCCCGCCTTTCTCGGCACATATTGTGGTCTAGAGATCGATGAATCTGCTCGCGTTCTTGATAAAAATGGAATCCCCATCAAAGGATTACTTGCAGCCGGCGAAGTAACTGGTGGACTACATGGCAATGGGTCTGTGGGAGGCGCTCACTATGGCGCAGCGCACGCCTTTGGGAGAATTGCCGGTCTAACAGCTGCTCAGCTCCCTTCTCGAAAGGTTTTCTCATGATACTGCAGCAAGCTGTTACCTTACTCTGCCTATGTGCAATAGGACTTGCTAGCCCTTCCTGGGCTGCATTTCCTGGGCAGAAACTTCGTATCAGCATTGATGCATCAGTCATTCCAAACGATGTCTCTGAAGAGACGCTTCATCTGCTCGAGCAAGTGCTCGCTGAGGTGCAGATTGAAGCAAGAACGGAAGAAAATTCCGCAGATTTAAAGAAAGCTTTTGAGATGCGAGAGATAGATCTTCTACTGACCTCAGCAGCTTTATATCGTTCACTCGGAATGATCGGTGCCAGAGACATTGCGACGCTCGCGAGTGAAGATCTTTCGAACCCCAACAAAACCGCTGGAGCTGCAGTTTTTGTTCAGCTCGAACGAGCGGATCTGAACGATTGGCAGGATCTTTCAAATAAAAAAATAGCATATTCGTCTGAGTGGGGTTTGGACGGCAATACCGCATTTCGCGCGGAACTCGTTCAGCATGGCATCTTAAATGTTAAGTTTGAAAACATTAAACCTCATGCAAGCGACGCAATCCGTCGGCTACTAGAGGGGGAATTTGACGCTTTAGTACTTCCCGTTTGCCTATTAGAAAAGACCGCTGCAAAACAGTTCCTGATGACTGATTCAATGAGGGTTCTCTCTCCACGAAGTACAGAAGGTACAGCCTGCGTTGTTTCTACGAAACTTTTTCCGGGCATTGTGGCCGTCGCGTCTCCAAGTCTTACTCCTGCCTTGTCACGAAGCATAGCGAGTGCACTTTTAAGTGCTGGTCCCGATAGCAGCAAACGATTTTGGACCGAAGCAACTGATTTCAGTGAGCTTGACAGTGCACTCCGCCTACTCGATCTCGACGCATATGCTGATTTAAGGAAATGGTCGTTGCGTCGACTTTGGACAGAATACAAACCGTGGTTCCTCTTTGCACTAATGGGGCTCATAGCGCTCGGACTTCATAGTGTTGTTCTTAGTAGATTAGTCAATCGTCGAACAGCAGAGCTCGCTGATGCCCTATGTCGGGAAAAGCTATTTGAACAACAGGCGCAAGTTGCTGCTCGACGTATCAGTAAGATGGAACGCATTGGACTGCTTGGTCAGGTCACGACACTTTTCGCGCACGAAGTGAGGCAACCACTTTCCGTAATCGCCGTTTACGCTTATGGACTTCGCCGCCAAATAGAGAAAGGCCGTTCCACAGAGGGGGAGTTGATTGACGGTCTCAAGAAAATCGAAGCGCAGAATGCACTTGCAGATTCAATTGTCAAGAAAGTCCGCAATTGGTTGCGGCAAAAAGGTTCCAAACGAGAGCTCGTCAATCTCCTCGATGTAATTCAACGCTCTTGCGCTACATTTCTATCGAGTGGGAAACGTCGTGCAGACTTACAGTTCAACGGCAATAGTCGACAAGAGCCTATATACATCTACGCAGATTCTCTCGATTTAGAACTTGTACTGCTCAATCTCCTGCGTAATGCCGAAGAGGCTCAGACTACCGTCTTAGCTCCGTTCATTCACCTTGACGTCTTCTCAGATGGAAAAGAAGCATATGTACGCATTGTAGACAACGGGCCTCCACTCGATGAAAGCAGTTTTAAACGAATCACAGCAGCCATGGAGACAACAAAACCAGAGGGATTAGGCTTAGGACTTTCACTCGTAAACTCGATCATTGAAGCTCAAGGCGGGCGAATCAAATTTACCCAAAGCGAGGTGGGCGGATTATCCGTTACTCTATCGCTACCACTTGTTCAACCATAACCCACAACAGGCAAACTTTAGGATAGGGGGTTAATTGTGAACGGTGAACAACCGTTAGTTCGGATCATTGATGACGAAGAATCAATTCGTGAAGCATTGTCATTTCTGCTTGGTAATGAAGGTTGGAAAACGATCGGTTATGAGAATGCAGACACATTCCTGCGAAGTGATTCGCCGAGCACTCCGGGCTGCGTTATCTTGGATATTCGTATGCCCGGCATGAGCGGTCTCGATGCACAAAAGATCATGAAGGACCGAGGTTTTGTACTTCCAATCATTTTCCTCTCCGCACACGGTGACATCGATACTGCCGTCGACACAATGCGTCTCGGAGCTTTCGACTTCATTCAAAAGCCGATTGATCCAGAGCGAATGACTAAAACGGTAGAGCGTGCGATTCGAGAAAGTATTCGGAGATCACGCGGCATACTCTCATCTGAAGTCATTGCCGAGCGCGTAAATCTGTTGACCCATCGCGAGCGGCAGATCTTGCAATTCGCTCAGGCAGGGCTTACCAATAAGAAGATTGCAGAGGCGCTCAACATTCGCGAAAAAACAGTTGAAAGCTTCAAGACGTCAATTTTCAAACGCTTCGGAGCCACGTCAATGAAGGAACTCCGAACGATGCTCGGCATGGAGCCTAAGATCTGAACCCAAAACACAATCAAAAAACAAATGGTCCTTTGAAGATGGATACCTCAAAGGACCACATTCCAGCTTTTAGTCAGCCTGAGAAGCCATGGATTTTGCTGCTATACGTCCGAAAGCCTGTGCCTTGGCAAAGGCCGTTCCAGATATATAACCAGCTCCATGGAATCCTCCAGTCATTTCTCCGGCCGCCCAAAGCCCCGGAATAATGTCACCATAGACATCCACGACTTGACACGACGAATCAATTCTCAGACCACAGTAAGTTGCAATCATCGCCGCCGTCGCGGGGAACGCATAGAACGGCCCGTTTTCAATTTTAACGAGCTTACCGCTTGTGCTCGCCATTGTCTGACGACCATAGTCTGTATCACGTCCAAGATCAACAAAACCGTTATAGCGCTTTACCGTCTCTGCAAGTGCCTTCCCATCCAACCCTGCGGCCCTTGCTACATCCTCAATTGTGTTGCCGCGATAGAGATAGGCCGGTAATTTTCCATCTTCTAGTACCGGCTTCCAGAGAACACGTCCTTGGGGATTCGTCTTGTAATCACGCTCAAGCATTGCTTGATCAAAGATGATCCAGGACTTGCCTTCTGGCTGAGCCAATGCGTAATCTGAAATCTTCTTATAAGAAATAGACTCATCTACAAACCGTCGAGCGTCCTTATTGACAATGATGGCACCAGACCAATAAATCTGCGTCATTTCGTCAATTGAGACTGGATTGAGCTTGAACCCGTAGGTAGCTTTGATATAAGCGGTATCCAACATATCGGCTCCCACCGAAAGTCCCATCAGGATACCGTCCCCCTGTGTGCCTGCCCCAGAGATTACGGCAGCTTGCTTTAGCGGTGGATTGTACTTCCCAAGCATCTCAGGATTACGCGAAAAACCACCAGCACAAAGTAGAACTCCTTTGCGAGCGCGAACATACTTCTCGCCGGACTTGTCCTTCACGAGTACACCGGCGATCTTTGAAAAATCATCTGCCCATACGAGTCGCTCGACTCGACTGTTGAGCGCAATGACAGCTCCGTGCTCCTTAGCAAACTTCATCATCCCCATGAGTACGCGGCTAACATCAAAATGATGAGAGCGAGGTACCGATTGACCACCCTGAAGGACAATGGCATCAGGTTTAAGCCCGAGATCTGTCGTGAGCCATTGATACTGCTCAAGTACCTCCTTGACGTAAGCTTCAGCCAATGCTTGATTGCAAAGACCTCCACCAGATGTGATCAAATCCTTTACAAAAAGCTCCGCAGAATCCTTAATACCTTCTTTCTTTTGCTCTTCCGTACCAGCTACAGCGATCATTCCTCCGCACAAAGCTGACGAACCTCCTACCATTGGCTGCTTTTCGAAGAGCGTCACCTTCAAGCCTCGTTGAGCTGCAACGGAAATAGCGGCCAGACCAGCAGCTCCTCCGCCGATCACGATAATGTCTACAACATCGTCCCACTTTTGTTCGGGAGCCCGTAATTGTTTCGCTTGCGTTACGGCTAATGTTGCGACAGCGGCAGTTCCCCCAAAAATCGTCTTAAAAACGAACCTTCTCGACAACGTCATATTTATCTCCTTTTGGTCAGTCACTCTGAAGCAAATGAAATGTCCAGAGAGCTCATGACTCAGTTTCCAAAAGAAGACCCTTAAGGGTGATCGCAATAAATCAAACCACAGTTCGATATACAGTACAAACACTGTATATCTAGTTTTTAACGTCACTCTTGACAGATTTTATGGTTTAAAACTTAAATAATATCCAATAATATCAATTAACTGACTAAGTTAAGTCTTTAACGCTCATAGTCAGCACATGTGTTCCGTTAAGTAAAAACCAATCCGTCTTGATGGTAAATATTTCAAAAAAATTCGCTTAAGGTGGCAGGAAAAGCTCAACAGATCAATCTACGCAAAGAATCTTGTCCGTTATAACCTTTCGAACAATTCTCATAGAAAAAAGTTCTCCGACACTCTAAAGGATCTAGGCCTAGTCCCAATACAAGGCTCCGTATTCTACGGTGATCTCAAGCTAGCTGAAGTGCAAGCTTGAATAAGAACTGCTATGGAACTGCTAGATCCGAAAGAAGAAAAATGCTTCTGGCTTCCCTGCCGCTTAGAAGTCAAAGACATTCATTCAAAAATGCATCGACCATGACGATTGATCCTTTGCGCCATTTTTATCCACGCATTCCTTTCACTCAACTTGTGCGTGACATCCAACCCGCCGAATCGATATGACTAAAGTAAGGATCTAATTCTCATACCTGATAAAAATATTTATAACATATCGAAAACGTCTATATTTATATTTTATTCACGAGTTTTATATGCTTTAAAAAATATATCAAGTTATACAATAATCACTTAAAAATTCGCAACATCTATGACAGCATTGTTTTACCGAGAATAAAATAATTTAGTTTTAATTAAGATTACCATAAACATTCCACCAATAAACACCAGGCCGCAATTATTGGTTTATGTTATGCCACTTGAACTTCAAAAAAAATGAAAAAAATATCGTGAGATTTCATCCTTTTAATCAGATATTTATCACCATAAAAATCATTGTATACATTAAATTACGAGGCAATGTTCTTACGGAATAAAATCTAATTGGAGAAGTATATTAAGAGTATCGAGTCTCATACTGCTGACTGCAAAACCGCAATACTCGCATTACAAACATCAAAAGTCCTATTCAGATCGAGCCTGCAAAATTAGTGCGAACTTCATAATAAATAAAAACCTCATTCTTTGACCCAATCAAAGAACGAGGCTTTTATCAAAATACCCGGATATCTACAACTAGATAGTGGCCGGATTCAATCTTAGCTTTAGGGGATTTCAGCTCACCCAAAGGTGATTTCCTATAGATCCTAGGGTTAGTATTTCTGCTTATTATTTTTTATGATTTATTGGTTAAATAATACAAGATTTTTTAACAATCAGTGCCTTTTCGAAGAATGGCACTGCGCAGATAGATACAAAAACCTTCCAAATCAATAAATACGTCAGTAAGCAGAGATCACATCGCCATAAGCTATAGCACTGAAACCGAAGATCATAACGCTACGAGCTACTTCAGTGAAACAGAAGAAATGCTTGCAAAACGTCGAACACTGTCTCAGGATAGGGATCATAACACTACGGGCTACCTATCGTCGACACTCTTTCTGTGTAATTGACGTAAGTTCAGGCATGAAGATTGCTCAGTGATATGAATACTGAGGGATGGCATATCATATCCCGGTGAGTGAGCGCAGGAAGGGCGATTATCAATCGCCACGCCGGTGCCGCCAAACAAAATGGAACAGGCCAAATGAACTTAACATTTGCCTTTCCAACCTGTCCAAACTTCTAATACTAATTCACACTTCAAGAAAGGAACATTGTTGTCGAATTCTGAGATAGTCAATGCGATGCAAATTCAGTATTTTCAATCGATGCGTGGATTTTATGATGCCTCTTAACCTCAATTCTTAATGAGGTCCTATTGAGATAGTCTCATGCATCGCTTGGTGGAAAAAGATTACTTACAGACCAATCTCCGCCTATTCCTCCTTCGTCATCACAAAATAATATTTCCGTTGATTACCTGCAAAGTAAGGCGCCGTCCGCTCCTTCGAATCCCCGCCTTTTTTGAACGAAGGAACGAACACAAAGCAATTCTTTGGCAGGTACTTCGCGAAACGATCAAGGAACTCCATCTTCAGCTCTAGATCGGATGATTTCGACAAGAACCCCTCTCCACGATAGACGCTCAGTGTCTCCGTGGTAAGCCGCCAACTCGGCCTCACTCCCACGGCCCATGAAATTTCTTCTCTCTGAGAGATCCACTGCGGAACAGCCATTTCATGCGCCGGATGTAGGGCGCCCTTACTCTGAAAATCGAGCTTGACGAGGATCTCGCCTGCATCGTGATCTGCAGTTTTGCCGCGCTGGAACATCTGTAATTATTTGGCCTCGCAGTTTCCTCGGCGGACGCAGACGTCGCGAGCTCTTGGACTGAGTGGGCTTGCCGTCTCAACATCTAACCCTTTCCCTGCCTAGGGGAGGGAAAATCGACCCCTTTGAGCCTTGAGAGGATCTCTGAGATAGTCTTCAGCTCAGAGTATCAATCATTTTCAAAAGAGTAGCGGTCCCGTCGAGTTACTCTCTATGAAGGCTGGTGGAAAGCCAACGCGAAGTCCATCGCTCCCGTCACTGCGGCATTCTGTGCTGCAGCGGCATTTTCATACCCGTCTTCACGAGCCGCAGCATCAAGCCAATTAACGGTTTTGACAAATACTTCGACCAAGTTGGGAACGATCAGTGTATGGACGCAGAGCTCATAACGCTGCGAGCTATAACGCTGAAAACACAGATTCAGAAAAAAACACTATTCAAGACATTGCCGCAGTCTCACCTTAAAAGCGTGAGAACGGTCTAGTGTTATAGACACACTCCATTGAAAAAGCCGCTTAGCAACGTCTACGCCAAACACCCTACAATAGATGCCTCATGTTGATATTGGAGGCTCCGTCATGGGCAAGCTCTATATGGGTTTTGATGCCGGCACGCAAAGCGTGAAGGTTGCTGTTTACGATGAACAATTTCGTCTGGTCACGAGCCGATCACTGCCCACATCACTCACCTATCCGCAGCCGGGGTGGGTGGAAATGGATGTCAACACCTATCTTGACAACTGCGTGGTTTGTATGGCTGAAACCACGAGTGAACTGCGGCGTTTGGGGTTCGATCCCAAAGACGTCAGTGCCATTATGGGTGACGGCATCATCTGCGGCATTGTCGGGATCGATGAGAACGCGGATCCGGTAACGCCTTACATCAACTACCTCGACAGCCGCACCATGGCTGACGTTGAAACGATCAACGCCAAAAAGCTGGATATCTGGAGCCGTGAAACCGGCAATCCAGAGGCCTCCCCCATGTTTCCCGCGATGTTCGCCCGTTGGTTCATCGCCAACTCCGAAGCCTTCCGCACGAAGGGCGTGAAATTCGTCCATAACGCACCCTACATTCTGATGAGACTGGCCGGCCTTAAAGGCAAAGATGCCTTTATTGACTGGGGCGCCATGTCAGGCTGGGGGCTGGGCTACGACGTGCAAAAGAAATGCTGGTCAGAAGAGCAGCTCCATATTCTCGGGATTGATCCTCAGTACATGCCGACCATCCGCAAACCCTGGGACATTGTCGGCGGACTCTGTGAAGCAATGTCCGTGCGCACGGGCCTGCCGGCCGGCATCCCTATTCTTGCGGGTGCGGGCGACACGATGCAGTCCATGCTGGGTTCCGGGGTATTTGAAGCCAATCAGGGCGTCGATGTTGCAGGAACATGTGCGATGTTCTGCGTCTCCACCTCCGGCATCGTGCCCGAACTTTCCAAACCCGGCATGGGTCTCATCTTCAATTCAGGCACGCTGCCCGACACATACTTCTATTGGGGCTTCGTGCGTACGGGCGGCTTGTCGCTTCGCTGGTTCAAGGACCATGTGGCTCGTCACGAAGGTGACGGCAGCATGGACTCAGCTCCTACGGCACTCCCTCCGAAGGTGCTGCCAAGGTTCCTGCCGGCGCTGGCGGCGTGCAGTTCCTCCCTTACCTTACGGGCGGATACGGCGAAGAGAAAGAGGCAAGCGGGTGCTTCCTCAACATGACGATGGATGACAACCAGTTCGTCATGTGGCGTGCAGTCCTTGAGGCCATCGGCTACGACTACATGGGACTTGCCGACAGCTATCGAGCAGCTGGCGTTCCGCTCAAACGCATCACCGTCACAGAGGGCGGCAGCCGCGACGGTCTCTGGAATCAAATCAAGTCCAATATGCTTGGCGCAGAAGTTGTGCGTTTTGAGAATCCTGGCGGAGCCGTTCTTACCAACTGCGTATTCGGCGCTTATGCTGCAGGTGACCTTGAAGGCGTCGACGACGTCAAGGCTGCGCTCGGGAGCGTCATTAAGCGCAGCGGCGTTTATAAGCCTGAAGCGGCCCTCACTCGCCGCTACCGCGAACTCTTTGAAAACCGTCAAAAGCTCGTTCGAGAAGATCTGAAGGCAGCCTTCAGCCGCCTCGTGAAAATGCGCGCCATTCACTAAAAATCAGGTTTTAGGCCAATACAAAAGCCGCTCGGCGTTTGGAATTTTGCTTCCAACCGCCGGGCGGCTTTCTTTTGATGGGTTCACGTCGGCGCA
>OBWL01001535.1_pt1 | contig 12886 bp, 5 predicted proteins | sample 1538061 | NCBI WGS metagenome assembly OBWL01 (sample SAMEA2580085, study PRJEB22360) | human gut metagenome | biome: human gut; feature: human-associated habitat; material: faeces | place: Denmark | collected 2008/2010
GGCGCAGCCGGCTTGCCGAAGATCGGTTCGAAGACCGGGTGATCCGCCGCCAGTACCGTAGGTCTGAAGTCCTCGCGCTCGAGCCCTCGTCCGAGTCCCGTGTCGCGCAGAAGGTCAAGACCGCGGCCAAATGCCGGGTTGGCAACGCCCGCATCCGCACTGGTGACGGGCGCAATTTGCGTCCCGATCCAAATGGTGCGGGTGGTCGAAGCGCCATAGGCATCCGTGGCCTTCACCGTCACCGCCAAGCCGTTTTCGAAATTCGCGTCCGCCTTTAAGATGCCGGTATCGGCATCAAAAGAGACACCCTCAGGGAGTTCTGCGGGTTCGGTGATCTCCACTCTGAATCCGTCGCCCTCGGCATCCTTGAAGAGCGTATTGAGATCAGCTCTGATCCCGCCGGCCGTATCGCCGAAGACCGCCGGCAGCCCTTCATGAGTCGATCCCGCGCCGACAAACTCGGGCGCGGAATTGGTACGAACACCCACCGTCACTTCGAACGTATTCGAAAGGCCGTAGCTGTCCGTCGCGGTAATCGTGAGCTTAAAGGGTTCAGTCACCGTCGCCGTGCCGTAGATGCGGCCCGTGTCAGCATCAAAGCTCAGCCCGCTGTTATCGGGCAGCCCGTCAACCCTGAAGGTCAAATCGTCGCCATCAGGATCCTTGATGAAGTCCTTGAGCTCAAACGAATTATTGCCCCCGACCACAACGCTCGGAGCGGTATCCGGTACAGCCTGCGGGGCTTGATTGCCGCGAACAGTGAGCTTAAAGGTGTACTCCACCGGAGCATTCTTGCCGTCCGAGGCCGTGATCGTCACCGAGAACGCACCGACCTCCTGAGGCGTGCCGGAAATCGTCCCTGTCTTTGCGTCGATAGTCAGACCATCGGGGAGCCCCTTCACTGCCGTGAAGGTCAGCTCATCGGCCTCATTCGGGTCTTTGAACCAATCCTTGACACTGAAGTTCGTCTCGTGATTGAAGACGACTTCGGGCACCTTGACATTTCCATCAACAACGACCGGCGGCTGATTTTCCATGATGGTCAGCGTGACATCACGGCTCGCCGTCAGACCGCTCTCGTCTGTCGCAGTGATTCGCAGCTGATAGGCACCCGTCTTCGAAACCGTGCCGGAGAGTTTGCCATTCTCAAACTTCAGCCCCAGCTTCTGAAGACCATTTTCGACAACGTTCCCGTTCTCATCGAGGAGTTCCACGGTGACGGTCGCCACTTTGACGTCATCCGTAAAGAGGTCTGAGGGCAGCGTAATAGAACCCGCTGAACCGCCGAGCGCAACATCCAAGGTACCGCTCAAAGCGTAGTCCGGATACTTCGTTTCGTTAAATTCGGGACCATCGTTAATCTGCAGCGTCACCGCATTGTCAATCAGCAGCGAATCGCTGCTGCCGCTCGAGGACGTAAAGCCAATGCTTAAATCGACCGACAGATCTGCACCTGGCTCAGCACCCGAGGCGGTGAAGGTGATTGCCTTCAAAAGCGCCTCGGCTTTGTCTGCATCAACGCCCTGCTCGAGTGTGATGGAAAGCGTTCCTTCGCGGGCAGACCATGCACCGAGCTTCACGTCACCGCTGTAGACGTAGCCGTCATCCTTGAGCGTCAGACCAGAATCTGCACTGAGCCCAAAGGTGCCGTTCGGATAGTCGACATTTACCGTGATCGAAGCCGCGTGTCCAAGGATGGAATCTTTGATGCCCGAGAAATCAACATTCGCGAGAAAGTCGGTCGGCTGCTCGGGATCCGGGACATGAATGGTCTCTTCGTCGGGCGTCTCAATAGAGCCGTCAGTGGCTTTGACGCTGAAGATCTGAGCGTCGGACTTGCCGACATTGTCAATCATGGTGACCTTCAGCACGACTTCACCGGCAACGTCGGACGGCACGTCATATTTCACCGCCCCAAGCACCGTGTTGAAGACATCGTGATTGAGCGACCCCGTGAATGTAATCGTCAGCTTGCCGCCCTCGACACTGTAAGAACCGAGTTGAGTACCGTCAGCTCCGGTAATTACTCCGTCCGCAAAGGTATATCCAATAGTCTTGGCAAAACTAAAGCCGTCAGAGGCATTCGCCCCGCCGTTGCGCTCGATCGTAATGCTGAAGTCTTGGTAATCCTCAACATCCGCATCGACGCCAGACAGATATTTGCCTACTTCGGCGGAATTGCCGGTGTAGGGAATCTGAGGCAATGCCGACGCAGAATAAACGCCCTGAGATCCACTGTTAAAGTAGATGTTTTTACCGTCTGAAGAAACAATAAATTTCCCAAAACCTTCTGTACCTGCATCAATGGATCCGGCTTTTGTCAAGAATCCAGAAAGTGCATCTACAGTATATTCAACCATCTTTCCATCCTCAGTTGAGGCAAACAGAAGCTTGCCGTCGGAGGAAAGATGCATTTCTTGAATACTGATCGATTCACCTTCGAATCCATAATCCGCACCAACAGTTAGGGACTGCACGAGAGTCAACGTACCGTCATCATTTTTCTCAAAAGTCAGTACGTAGCGGCTCCCAATGGCAGATGCGGAGTAAACGTAGAGATGTTGACCATCCGCCGATGAAACAACGCTTCCAACCTTCCACAGCATAAATTCATCATCGACTTTGACCCCAGACTCATCCGCATTGATGGTCTCGTAATTCAATGATTGAACAAGATTAAGCGATCCGCCTTCACCCACTGCGACAACGGCAATTCCGCTCTTATCGCCCATACTGTCTTTTTGAACATATATGGATTTGCCATCACCGGAAAATTTAATGGCCGTTAGATTCTGATCCGCAAAATTCATTTCATCCCGCGTGAACTGCGAGATCAATTTCAAACTGCCGTCAGCATCAACTGTATAAAGGTACAAAGTATCTTCGGTGAGCGCCGCAAAGTACTTGCCGGAAGGATCTAAGGAGATGTCCTGCCACGAATCAGACTCAGAGGTCAGATCAATGCCTTCAATAGGAGACCAAGTCCCGTCGGCATCTGCCATGAATCCATGAACGCCTATAACAAAAGAGTTTTCACCGGAAATTGCCTTGACATAAACAGAGCTGCCGTCGGCGGAAACAACGATGCTCCCAGGATATCCCCCTGGCGATGATCCAAGTTCAAAAGCGTTTTTGAGTGTTAATGCGCCATCATCACCGCGGCTGTAAATGTAGAACGTGTACGTCCCGGAGCCATCGCTGCCGGAAGACGACATCACGAAAACCGTCTTGCCGTCCGGCGTCTGTGCTAGATCGTTGACGTAATAATCAGCCCCTGTTATGACGCCGTCATGCATGAAGATTGTGTCTGAGGTTTCAGGCGCATCAACACTTACATCCGGATCGACGCTGAGATGCACACGAATAGTCGCCGTGACATCATCAATAATTGATGAATCAGCCCCGCCGTTATCGGTGCCGCCGTTATCGGTCACTTTAGTCAGAGCGAAAACACGCTCACTAACCTGAGCCTCGGCATTCTCGTTGACATATGTCATCGAATTGACAACGTTTTGAGCGGCCCCAGTCTTAATGCCACCATCAAAACTAATGGTCAGCACGCCTTTTCCGTCAGCGACTACATACTGATAGGCGTATCCGCTCTTCGTAGTGCCGTCTGATGAGCTATTCAGAGGAATACGCACTCCGTCGACCACCCAATATTCACCTTCAGCAAAATCACCCGAAGCCGTGAGCTCCATCGAGGATACTTTCTGATTGAGTTCACCGACATTGATCGCCACATCTTTGAAGATAGGCGATGACATGCCTGTCGTGTTGTAATACTCATTTTCTACAGCAGAAGAACCGGATGCTGAAGGAGCCTGATTGGCAGAGAATTCGTATTGAATCGTTTTCTCAACGGATTGGTCTTTATCCGTTACGGTCGTCTTGACGGAAACGCTGCCGTCTGCAGCTGCAGACTGGACTGTAAAGGAAACCTGCTTGACAACTGCGGCCACATCGGCTGTTGTTGCGCCATCCTTAAATGTCAGAACGATTTTCCCATCAGCTTTCTCAACCGCAGCAATCGTACGGTCTCCGTTCTTGATGACGCCATTTTCGAGCGTATAACCGTCTGCTCCCGTCCATTCAAACGCTGTTGAAGGTTTGGCTTCATCATTCGTTTCGAAGGTGACAGAAACGTTACCGTAGTTGCCGCTGCCGGAATTGGCAGCATCGCGATCGGCATCGGTAATGGAAAGCGACCCGCCGACATTAACCGACTCCCCTAAGGTAGCGTTATGAACTTCCGCCTCTTCATAAGAAAGCACCTGTCCGCCCGCGGCAATCCCAACCTTTCCTGAGTCAAACACAACGAGTCCGGCTGCATCACCACCTACTGCAGGTGTTGTTTTAATCGGGGTAAGACCTTCTTGCGTCACGCGAAATTCTGAAAGCGTCCCAGAGTCATTGCTTGAAAGGACATAAAGACGATCTCCAGCTGGAGAGAGCGCAATATCCACAACGTTAGAACTATCAGTTTCCGCTATTTTAGAAAAAGTTTTTTCAGCAAAATTAGCCTGATAAATTTGAATCTTACCGCCAAATTGAACAGCTATTAGCCCGTTATCTGATGCCGTAATATTAAGAACACCATCACCCTCTTCTATTCCATCAAGATCTTGAGAGAATAACTCTTCACCGTCAGCACCATATACTTTAAGTTCTGGGCCATAGGCAAACTCATGATTGCGGAATTTAATGACATAGTCTCCGCAGCTGACAAAATCCATTGAAGCATTTTCGCCAATATCCGAATCGTTCCATTGACCGTTCTCATAAGATATTTTTGTACCGCCGTATGAACTCCCCCAACCATAATCAGCAAAATAGCCGATATAACAGGTAGTACCATCAGAACTTACAGCAATTGATGTGCCAGTTCCTGATATTTCCTTTTGACCTTCAGTGGTTAAATCACCATTATCTGCCACTTGGAAACGAAATACATTATTCCCGCTCACAGCATAAAGGACACGGCCATCAGCGCTAGATGCAATATCCGTAATGCTTCCAAGCCCATCAACACTTGAATGATCAAAAGTCTGCAGATAAGAAAGCTTCCCATCAGTCACTTTAAAGACAGCAATATCGCCGTCTTTGTCGCCTACAAAGGCAAAATTCCCGTTGTCTGACAGAAAGATCTTTGTGGCATTCTCGATGCCGGGTGCATTTGTAAGACCGGACAGTTCTGTTCCGCCAACATTCACTTCCGGCGCAAAGTTATAGCTGCTCTCGATTTTCACGGTTCGATCTATATCCAGATCAGCCGTGCCTCCATCATTCATATAAGAAAGCGCATCGATCTTGACGGTCACATCCGCTGAAGTTTGGGCAGTGCCGTCTGCAACCTTCAGTGCAAGACCGTCAATAAGCGTTTGGAGCTGGTCAGCATTCTGAGTAGACCCGATTTTGATGACCACCGTTGCCGTGCCGTCCGCACCGACCGTCACCGTTGCATAGCGGTCAGCGTCTGGATCACCGATCTGAACCTTGTTGCCCTGCGTGAGGAGTACTTCCTTTCCATCAACAATAAGGGCCAGTCCTTTGCCGCTTTCAGAAACCTGAAGCGTCAGCGAGTCGTAAGTCTTACCGTCAGCAAGCGGCTCAACCTGGACATTGCCGAAGAGATCGACCTGAGCACCCGGATTGCCGTTTTGATCCACGGTGATGTCGCCAGCGGAAGGATCCGCTGAAACTGGCGGATTGGCATCCGCCTGAGCATCCGCCGCCACTTCTGCCGCCGTTGCCGCAGCCGCCGCGTCAAACATCATTCGCGGCTCAAGCGCAAGCTCAAGGCTTCCGTAGGAGAGATTCGCTGTAGTCATTTTGTGCTTCTTCCCTTTTGGGTTGGGTTTCAAACTTATTCGATGAGCCGCGCAAAGCTGCTCTTACTTTCAAGATCCGATGCAATACGCTTCAATCCGTCGATCACCGTCTCTTTGCCTTCTGCGAAGCTCGTTGTCTGAACTTCAGACACATCGCCGGAATTGCGTCCGCAGGCCAGGAGCGTGGGCTTAAGCTCGTTGTAGCGGCGAAGCCCGGATTCATTTGTTGAGGGCGGAACGATGAGCATGTAGAAATAGAAGTCCTGATGCGACTTGAAGCTGTCGCACAAATCTTCAATTCGCTGCCGGACAAAATCTCGGTCTCCGGTATCGGCATAGCCGCCCAAGCTCTCAAGATCGAGATAAAAGTTGTTGGCATCCATGTCGATGTCAATCAGCGGACCATTCAAATTGGCCAGCATGACGATCGCCTTGACGGTGGACTTGCCGTCTTCGCTGAAGTCAGCGCGGGTGGTCGAGATCTCCCCAGCCGTCAATACCGCGGAACCCCGGCGAAAGCGCCATTGCTCCCCATCCCATTGCAATATTCATGTTGATGGCGTGATTGATTTCTTCATGATCGCCAATCATTTTTTGCAGACGTGCCGTAAATTTTTCACGCTCATCCGTGAGCGGCAGGAGTGCTGTGAGCGGCACTGTCCCGTCAGCCGCAATCCAGCGCTGATCTGTTGGTCCCGTTAATCCGTTGCCCGCAGAAGGAATCACCGGTCCCCGCCACGTGATGTAGGGCCACCCGCCGGGATAGTTCGACATAATGCAGTTGCCGCCGTAACAGGTTTCAGCGCTGATTTCAAAAGATCCTCCCGGCGGTTTAGTCCAATCGAAGAGTTCCCCGCCGCGCATTCCCCGACGAACATGAAGAATCTTCTTGCGGACATCGGGCATATCGGGAGAGGCCAAATTAGAGACACCCGCCCCCTGTTTGATATAGCGGAACCACTGCGGCTCAATTCGATCCGGCAGCGCCCAGCTGCGAATACGCGAAACACCCTTGGCATCGTCCCAAACATTGACGCCGTCTGAATAAGGCACTAAGGCCATCCAGCGGTCAGCCCGTCCGTCAATGACTTCGTCATAAAAGGCCTCGCCGATGTCGCGGATCGCCTGCATGTCTCGCTGCGTCTCATTGATCGTGGAGGGGACAACCAAAGCAATTTCAAGCGGGTTGTAAATCGCCACCGCAGCACTTGCCACCTCAACGGTCTTCCCCGGACCGCCTAAAAGTGACGGCAGCGCCCGAAAGCTTGCCGAGACTCGATAACCCTTCATAGTCGTTCCAGGTCACCGGCTCTACCGCAACGCTCAAGTCACGCGAGAGCTGCTCTTTATCCAAACCCAGATTGACGGCAACATAGCGCTGAGCCATCCCCAGCACATCCGTCTCGGAGTCCTTCGCCGCCTCCATCGCCACAGCCTGTGCAGCCGCATCAGTCGCCTGCTTGAGGCGAGCCCCGTCGGCACTCACGCGCGTTGCGTCCACCCCAAAGGCCGTGAGCGCAATGCCGCCGATCAGGAAAAAGACCACATTGACCGCAGCCGAACCGGATTCTTCACGGAGAACACGGGCCAAAAGCGACTGGGCACGTTTGCAAAGAAGAGAAATCATGCGTTGCTCCCTTCGCCATCATCGTCCGACGGCATCAGATTTTCTTCTTCAAGCGCTTCGTCGAGCTTGATTTCGCGGTTGTTGGAGCGGTAGATGTTCTCCACCTGAATCACTCGGGGAAGACGCAGGTGCTTGCCCAATTCAAAGCCTGCCGTACGGCGGCAGACATCCACCACAATCATCGACATCGTGCTGCCGTCCACATCGCTCTCGTCATTGCCTTCGCCGGAATTTTCCGGCGGATCCACCGGCAGTTCGCCCGTGAAGTACTTCCCCTCGACATTGAGTTCGCAGAGCATCGCCCCGTCGCCGCGGCGAATCATCCACTGCACGGCGCCGGACTGCAGCACATTCATGATGATGACTTCGGTGTCACGGGTTTCGGTCTCGAGCGATGCGTCAACGAGCGCATTGAGCCCGTACTGCGTGAGCTTAGGCTGCTGCGCAGCATTTACAGCAATGCTGCCAGCGCCCGCCTCAAGGCGTTCCCGCTCAATGCCGATCTGGTGCATATCCGAAAGAATCACGGCAGTGCTCACCAAAAATGTGATGCCGAGCGCTGTTTCTACAGCAATCGACCCGGATTCACGACGCAGTCCGACTACGGCCGAAGCAATCATCTTGAAATAGGAACTCTTATTCATTTCACGTCCCTTCACTTTCTTCAATGCGGGGGTAGTAAGCGATGACGCGTTCGTAGCGATAAGTGAAATCTTTTCGGTTCGTCAGAATGAGGCGCGGAAGCGGCGTAATGAAGTCCTTGGAGATCACGACGACAACCTTCCAGGCGGGATAGCTGCTGTCCGCTTCTGCGGTGCCTTCCTCATCGTCCTGGCCTGCGCCGTTTGTTCCGCCCGGGTTGCCGAGCGCGTCCAGCGACTCATAGGCCTCAACGGTTACGCGGGAGACATTCGAGGGCTTGCGGTAGCCAAATGAATAGGCCGCAATACCCTGACGAATGTCATTTTCGGCGGACGCCCCCAGCTCACCGGCATCGCGAAAGCGCAGAAGCGCGCTCGAGACTGCGCTTTCACCAACCTGAATCGTGAGCGCCATATTGGCAAATTCCACAATGATGAAGAACGCCGCCAGAATCACCGGAAAAGCAAAAGCCGTCTCAACCGCGGAGACGCCGCGACCGTCGCGCAGGAAAGCACGGCCGGCGGTAAAGATTCGCGAACGGAAGATCCCGACTGTCATTTAGGGCTGACTCCCGTTTTGACCAGCGCTGCCCTTTTTCAGCGCCTCAAGCGCAGCTGCGGCTTCGGGGCTGCCCTTCGGGAACGTCTGGGCATGGGAAGAAAGACCGGCAGCGTCCTTTGTTTCGATCGTCTTCACGGGCTCAACGACAAGCGGAACTTCATAGCCGTAGTCCGAATCATCCGAAGATTTCGGGCGAATTTCGATCATCTTCTCGGCCGCCCGCAGGCACTCATCGGCGAGCGTAGATTCGCCGGCATCAATGCGGCTTTTCATGGCGGCAAACTTTTTGAGGGCATCCTCGGCCTGTTCATTCGTCATGAAGCTCTGGAGCGTTTCGCGCGAACGATCTGCCGACCCCGTCATAAACTGGACAAAGGCGAGATTCATTTTGGGGGTCAGTATGCCGGAAGCGTCCGACGAGCTGAAGTTCTCAGCGTCGCCGAGCACCTTCAAGGCCCCCTTGGCATCGTTCATGCCGAGTTTGGCGAGCGCCAAATTGTTAAGCACCTGCACGTTCGTCGGTGACTGGGCAAGCGCCTTGTCAAAGTACTTGACGGCTTCCTCGTGCTCACCCGCAGCATCGAGAACAATGCCGTAAGCATTGAGCGCAGAAACGTTCTTGTCGTCGAGCTCAACGGCCCGCGCGAGTGCGCTTCGCGCATCGCTCATGCGGGCTGAAGCCATATAAGCACGGCCTAAACCAGTGAGGAGCCCCGCTTCTTCAGCCGGAGCAAATTTCACTTTTTCAGCTTCTGCAAGGGCTTTGGTTCTGGTAAACAAAGTCAAGGTAGCTCGCGGCGGTTCAATGAGCGACGCGATCCCTGCATATTCCAAAAGGGTCTTAGCATCCATGCCGCCTCGGCGGTCGAGTTCAGCATAAACGCCGAGCGCCCCTTCGTAGCGTCCCTGAGCCACCAGCATGCGCGCAAGGCGGAGCGCCGACTCACGGTCCTTTTTGGGCGCTGTTACGACTTCTGAAGGCGTGCGCTCCTTGATGGTGCGCTCAGGCATCGGGCTGTCCGACCCCGCGCCGGCGAGGGACGCACACCCCGAAAGCATCAGCGCAGCTGCCGAAAAGGCAAAGAGCATAGCGGCCTTCATGGCCGGATGCGGGCGTCGGCAGGAACTGTGAACAGAAGTAGTCATGATCGAAAAAAATCAGGTGAGGAGACTGCGGATGACGCGCATCAGTGCGGGTGCGGCCACGATCGCTACGACGGGCGGCAGAATCAATGTCATCAGCGGCAAAGAGAGACGGGCGGGGAGCTTCCCGGCACGTTCTTCGAGCGTCAAAATCAAGGTCGACCGAGATTCGGCGGCAATGTTGTGGAGCGCCTGCGCCAGAGGCGTACCGAACTGTTCGGCTTGAATAAGCGTTGAAACCATGCCTTCAATAGACGGCACGCGCGTACGCTCGGCGAGATTGCGCAGCGCCGCTGAACGCTCGGGCATGATTTCAAGTTCGGCATTGGTGAGTGCGAGTTCATGAGCGAGAATCGGTGCGGAAAGTTCCAGTTCTCTCGACACCACCTTCACAATGCGCGTAAAGGGAAGGCCGGCCTCGGCGCAGATCACCATGAGGTCAAGGGCGTCGGGCATGCTGCGCTCAAGCGCCGTATAGCGCCGTGCGGCCATCGACTTCAAAACCCATTCCGGCAGAATACCGCCCGCAAAGTAACCTGCCCCCATGAGCGCGATGGTGCCGATGCTTCGCTCCTGAGTGCCGAAAAAGAGCGCGGCCGCAATGCCGAGTCCGAGCAGCGTTTTGAGGAGCAAAAAGACGCCGAGCGAACCCGGGCGCGCGAAACCGGCTTGGGCGAGGAGGAGCGCCGTTGTCTCACGGCTCTTGTCATTCCCGGCGAGCTTCAGCCCAAAGCGAGCGGCCGGCTGAATCCATTCCGGCAGCGGCTCGATGCCGCCCCCCCGATGCGGATGCGCAGCCGCTTCTTCATCAATGGTGCCCGCCAATCGATCTTCAAGTGCCTCAGCATCTTGTTGGGAGCGCAGCGCAAACACAAAGACGACAATAGAGAGGAGCGCGAGCGCAAAAAAGATAATCCATGTAGTCATGACTCGAGCCTCACTGAATGCGGCGAACCATCAGCCAGGTCACAAAAAGCCCGGCAGCAACGCTCGCGGCAGCGTAGCCGAGCACTTTGAGGCCGGTCGGATCGGTAACGAGGAACTGAAAGTCCTGCGGCGCCTGGATGTACTGATAAATGAGCACGCCGGGCACGAGACAGGCGACGATCTTGATCGAAGCGCGAGCCTCGGATGTTTTGGCCTGCACCTTGAGTGCAAGCTCCGCGCGCTCGCGAAGCGTGGCCGCCAAGCGCTCGAGCGTGTCGGCCAGACGGCCGCCCGACTCCTGACTGATGATCACGATGACGGCGAAAAAGCGGTATTCGGGCAGCGGCACGCGGTGCGCTGATTCCTGAAGCACCTGCTTCAAGGGGACGCCCAGACGCAGCCACCGGTCGATGGTGCGAAGTTCTTCCGAGAGCGCGCCGCGCAGGTTCTGTGCGGCGAGTCCGAAGGCGGTCTGAGCCGGCACGCCGGCGCGGCAAATTCGCGCGATGGAGTCAATCGCTTCCGGAAGCAATTTGCCGAGGTCTTCGGTCCATTCACCCATGGCGCGCAGATATAGGAGCGCCGCCGCAGAGGCGAAAAGCGCTGCGCCTCCGAAAAATGCGATCAGGAACGGATAGTCCGTCATGCGGCCCACCAGTGCGGCTGCCGTGAAGGAAAGAGCTCCAAGCACCAATACGCGAAGGCGCAGGTTCTTGGTCCAGCCGAGCAGTTCCAGTCCCTTCTGAATGCGCACGATGCGGGCATGGAGCTTCGGGAAATGCCCGTGATAGTCGTCAAGCCCCATCAGCACGGATTCATCGGGATATTCAACCGGCGCAACGCTTTTGGCTTCCTCCTCAACCTGCGTCAAAAGCTCAGTGAGTCTTTCGCGAACCATTTCTTCGCGGCGTGCGCGGTTCGTAAAGGCACGAAGTCCCAGCACGCCCAAAAGTACGAAGAGGAACACCAAAATCGTGAAAAGATTAAGCATGAGCTTTGTCCTCTCAATTGCCGCCGAAGAGATGTGCGCGGTCCTGATAGAACTTCGGGCGCAGCCCCGTATTGACGAATTCGCCTACGATCCGTCCGTCGGCAGAGATGGATTTGATGCGGTAGTTGTAGAGTTCCTGCGTCTGGATGACGTCCTCTTCCATGCCGCAGACTTCAACGATCGACACCACACGGCGCTTGCCGTCGCGCATGCGTTCAATCTGCACGACCATATTCACCGCGCCGCCGATCTGACGGCGGATGGCATTGAGCGGGAGCTGCAGATTGGCCATCAGCACCATGTTCTCCAGACGGATCAGGGCGTCGCGCGCATTATTGGCGTGCACCGTGCAAAGCGAGCCGTCATGACCGGTGTTCATGGCTTGGAGCATGTCAAAGCACTCGCCGCCGCGAACTTCGCCCAAGATGATGCGGTCCGGACGCATACGAAGCGCGTTCTTAACAAGATCGCGCTGGGTGATCTGTCCGCCGCCTTCAATGCTTTCGGGACGGGTTTCCAGACGCACAATGTCTTCCTGATTGAGCTGCAGTTCGGCCGCATCCTCAATCGTCACCACGCGCTCCTTCTGCCCGATCTTGAAGGACAAGGCATTGAGCAGCGTTGTTTTGCCCGCGCCCGTGCCGCCTGAAACGACGATATTGAGGCGCGCCATCACAGCGCGGGAAAGGAGCTCCACCATTTCCTTGGTGAGTGCGCCGCCCTCGGAGAGTTCTTCCAAATTGCGCTTATGCTTGCTGAATTTGCGGATTGAAATGGATGTGCCGTCAAGCGCCAGCGGCTTCGTAACAACATTGACGCGGCTGCCGTCTGCCAGACGAGCATCGACCATCGGATTGGCTTCATCAATGCGGCGGCCGACGCGCGCAGCAATGCGCTGCGCAATATTGAAGACGTGCTCTTCATCAATAAAGGTAATGGGCGTCAGTTCAAGTTTGCCGAAGCGCTCGACAAACACCTTATCCGCGCCGTTGACGAGAATATCCGTAACGGTTTCATCAGCGAGCAGCGGCTCGATCGGCCCGATGCCGAGCATTTCGTCGAGCATCTGCGCGCTGATGGCCTGTTCTTCAGCGGCCGTCAGCTGAAACCGGTTCTGGTCGCAGATCTCACGAATGAGCTGAGCGACTTGTTCTGCGAGATTTT
>OBWL01001541.1_pt1 | contig 12802 bp, 10 predicted proteins | sample 1538061 | NCBI WGS metagenome assembly OBWL01 (sample SAMEA2580085, study PRJEB22360) | human gut metagenome | biome: human gut; feature: human-associated habitat; material: faeces | place: Denmark | collected 2008/2010
GTGACAGGCTGGCCGCTTGTGCTGCAGATGGTGATTCAGGGGGTAACCTTTATTTTTGCCACCATTATTGTTTTTGGTGCTATTGCTTGGGGTGCAGGTGCGCTGGCAGATCGGCTCCGCAGCGCCAGGTTTCAAGAAATACTCAACCGAACCTCAGCCGTTATTTTCGTTGGGCTGGCAGGGTTTACGCTTCTCTCATAAAAGCGTGCCGCAGGCCGCAAATAAAAAAATCCGCCGGAATGAATGCTCGGCGGATTTTTTATATTGCATGCGGTGTGGAGCAGTTGCGACGAACTCCAGTCTTAAGCTTTGCGCTTGTCCAGACCCAGTTCAGACATGATGGTCGCAGAGATTTCTTCAATCGATTTTGTCGTTGAGTTGAGCCAGCGAATGCCTTCACGATGCATGAGATCTTCGGCGTCGTGAATCTCCTGCTGGCAATTGGGCAGGCTCGCATAACGGCTGCCCGGGCGTCGTTCATTGCGGATTTCGGAAAGTCGTTCGGGCGCGATGGAAAGACCAAAAAGTTTGCTGCGCAGCGGCAGAAGCGCTTCAGGCAGTGTTCCGCGGTCGAAATCTTCCGGAATGAGCGGATAGTTTGCAACCTTGATGCCGAACTGCATGGCAAGAAAGAGCGATGTCGGTGTTTTGCCGGAACGGGAGACGCCGACAAGAATCACATCCGCTTCATCCAGGCCGCGGTTGGTTTGCCCGTCGTCGTGCTGCAGCGTGTAGTCGATTGCCGCAATGCGTCGCTGATACTTCTCATCATCGCGAATGCGGTGCGTCTGTCCGATGCTGTGTTCACTCTTCATGCCGAGTTCCGTTTCCAGCGGACCGACGAATTTGCGGAAGAGGTCGATGATATGGCCGGAGACCAATTCGTTGAACGTACGCATGATGTCGGGCTCAACGAAAGTGGTGAAGATGATCGGGCGCAGGCCTTCCTCGCGTTCAACGGCGTTGATGCGGCGGGCCGTGTCGACAGCTTTTTCGACAGAGTTAACGAACGGGATGCGCGTTTGGTGGTAGTGCAGGTCAGGGAACTGCGTGAGGATGGAGTGCGCGAGCGTTTCCGCCGTAATGGCGGTGCCGTCGCTCACGATGAAGATCTGTCGGGTCTTCTTGGCCTTTTCCGTGTCAGTCATGTCAAACCTGAATGAAATGGGCGATTTTCTAAAAGCGCCGAAATTTTAACCTTCAAACAGCGTAATCGTGCGGCTGAAGCTGTTGTTTAGAAAAAACGATATTTGTGTGACTACCAAGCCGGGCGCAAGCCCGAGTAGAATGCGCATGTTTTCTAAACAAGCGCCCGCCAAAGAGAGCAAGAAGGACTTGTTCAGCGGGTGATCAGAGGATAAAAATGGTACAGGGTCGTTACGTATTCCCTTTCAGTCAGCTTCGCATGACGGATGTTGACCGCGTCGGCGGCAAGAACGCCTCTTTGGGCGAGCTTCTCAGCCAGCTTACGAGCGCGGGCATTCGTGTTCCGGACGGTTTTGCCACCACGGCAGAAGCCTTCCGTCTCTTCCTGAAGGAAGGCGGTCTTGAAGACCGTATTCACGCGCGTCTTGCAAAGCTTGATGTTGACGACGTTAAGGCCCTGGCCGCTGCCGGTGCTGAGATCCGCGGTTGGATTGAAAGTGCGCCGTTCCCCGCCGAGCTGGAAAAGGAAATTCGCGAGTTCTACGAATGGCTGCGTGAAGGCCGTGATATTTCAGTAGCCGTACGATCCTCTGCCACAGCTGAAGACCTTCCGGACGCTTCCTTTGCCGGCCAGCAAGAAACGGTTCTTAATGTGGTCGGTATTGATGCCGTCCTGCATCACATGAAGGAAGTCTTCGCGTCGCTCTATAACGACCGCGCCATTTCCTACCGTGTTCATAAAGGCTTTACGCACGCTGAAGTGGCGCTTTCTGCCGGCGTGCAGCGCATGTGCCGTTCCGACAAGGGCGCTGCCGGCGTGATGTTCACGCTCGATACCGAATCGGGCTTCGACCAGGTGGTCTTCATCACCGCATCCTACGGCCTCGGCGAAACCGTCGTGCAGGGCGCTGTCAATCCCGATGAGTTCTATGTCTTTAAGCCCACGCTTGATGCCGGCAAGTTCCCGATCATCCGCAAGACGCTTGGTTCCAAACTGATCCGCATGGAGTTTGAAACGGATGCCTCCGTCGGCCGCACGGTTCGTACCGTGGATGTGGATCCGGAAGATCGCCGCCGTTTCGCCATTACCGACGAAGACGTGATTGAACTCGCCAAATTTGCCCGCATCATCGAGAAGCACTACGGCCGCCCGATGGATATCGAATGGGGCAAGGACGGCACCGACGGCAAGATCTACATTCTTCAGGCTCGTCCGGAAACTGTTAAGAGCCAGCAGAAGTCCGTGGAAGTTCAGACGAAATACTCGCTTGGCTCCAAAGGCCGCCTGCTCGTTCAGGGGCGTGCTATCGGACAAAAGATTGGTCAGGGCGTCGTGCGCATTGTGCAGAGCGCCTCAGAAATGGATCGTGTCCTTGAGGGCGATGTCCTTGTAACGGACATGACGGATCCCAACTGGGAACCGGTGATGAAGCGCGCCAGCGCTATCGTGACGAATCGCGGCGGACGTACCTGCCATGCCGCCATCATCGCTCGTGAACTCGGTATCCCGGCTGTCGTTGGATGCGGTGATGCCACTGAACGCCTGATGGAAGGCGACAAGGTTACGGTTTCCTGCGCTGAAGGCGATACGGGCAATATCTACGAAGGCCTTCTTGAGGTCAAGACGGAACAGGTTGTGCGCGGCGCTTTGCCTGAGATCCCCGTCAAGATCATGATGAACGTCGGCAACCCGCAGCTTGCCTTTGACTTCCAGTCCATTCCGAATCAGGGTGTGGGTCTTGCTCGTCTGGAATTCATCATCAACAACAACATCGGCATCCACCCGAAGGTGGTGCTTGAATACCCGAATGTCCCGGGTGAGCTTCGCGATGCCGTTGAACGCCTTTCTGCGGGCTATCCGTCGGCCAAGGCATTTTTCGAGCGCAAGATCGCTGAAGGCGTGGCTACGATCGCTGCAGCCTTCTATCCGAAGAAGGTCATTGTTCGTCTTTCAGACTTCAAGTCCAACGAATACCGTAAGCTCATCGGCGGCGCCAACTACGAACCGGTTGAAGAAAATCCGATGCTCGGCTTCCGCGGCGCTTCCCGCTACATTGCCAACTCCTTTGCGGAATGCTTCGCAATGGAATGCCGTGCAATGAAGTTTGTGCGCGATGAGATGGGGCTTACCAACGTCGAACTGATGATTCCGTTCGTGCGTACGGTTGAAGAAGCCCGCCGCGTCACGGAAATCATGGAGCAGCACGGTCTGAAGCGCGGCGTGAACGGACTGCGCCTCAACATGATGTGCGAAATCCCGAGCAATGCGCTTTTGGCCGAACAGTTCCTCGAATATTTCGACGGTTTCTCGATCGGTTCCAACGACATGACGCAGCTTGCATTGGGTCTTGACCGTGACTCCGGTCTCGTGGCTGCTACCTTTGACGAACGCAATCCGGCTGTGAAGGCGCTTCTCTCGATGGCTATTCGTGCCTGCCGTGCTCAGGGCAAGTACGTCGGCATCTGCGGTCAGGGACCTTCCGACCATGCGGATCTCGCCAAGTGGCTGATGGATGAAGGCATCGAGTCCATCTCGCTCAACCCCGATACGGTGGTGGATACTTGGCGTCGCCTGGCTCGCGGCTCATAATCGACGAGTGCCGCGCGCATTTTTGACTTGATCCGCCGGTTCCGGCCGGCGTACAGAGTCTATGAAATCCCTTGAATTTCATGAAGTTCAAGGGATTTTTCATATTTATACGATCCTGTGAAGAACGATCGGCAACGCGTGCTAGACTCGATTCCGTACATGCGGATAACGCTGAGCGATTTAACGCTGCAGCGTCGGTACGCTGTCTGGATGCCTCGTTTTAGGCATGTTTTTCGACAGACTTTTCTAAGACAAACATGTTTTCGGTTTCTCCTGCCATCGCCTGGCTCATCGCCGGCATCGCCGTTCTCGGAGCGGAGATTTTCCTCGGCACCGCTTATCTTTTGGTTGTTGCATTTGCTTTTGGAGCGACGGCGGCTGGAGCTGCCGTCGGTCTTGATTTCACCATGCAGCTTGTCGTCTGCGCAGCAGTGCTCGCTGGCGGGTGCCTTTCCGTCATCGCCGTGCGCCGGCGAAATGCAGGGAGAAAAGATCCGTCTGCCAAACTGCAGCACTTGGACAGCGGTCAATGGGTGACGGTGGATGTGGTGGGCAGCGACGGCCTTGCGGTTGTCCAATACCGCGGTGCACCGTGGGTTGCCCGGCCAGAGGGAAATGAGCCGCTTACGCCTGGCCGCTGGACTATCGCCCGAGTCGACGGCACGCAGCTCGTGCTCGGCCGCCGTTTCTAAGACAGATTTCGACATTTTTTCAGCACATCGTTTGGAGCAGTCTCATGCCCATTGAAATCACTGGATTTCTCATCCTTTCACTCATCATCGTGCTAGTCGCGGTCGTGTTTGCCAGTCAGGGCATCAAGGTTGTGCCGCAGCAGACCGCCTGGGTTGTAGAGCGCCTGGGCAAATTTCATGCCGTGCTGAGTCCAGGTCTTAACTTCATCATTCCTTTCATTGATCGTGTGGCTTATCGTCACTCGCTTAAAGAAATTCCGCTGGATACGCCGAGTCAGGTCTGTATTACGCGCGACAACACGCAGCTCACCGTGGACGGCGTGCTTTTCTTTCAGGTTACCGATCCGCAGCGGGCGAGCTACGGCACCTCGAACTACATTATTGCTGTCACTCAGCTTGCTCAGACAACGCTGCGCAGCGTGGTAGGCAAGATGGAGCTCGATAAAACTTTTGAGGAACGAGACTTAATCAATAAGTCGGTTGTTTCCGCGATTGACGAAGCGGCACTTAATTGGGGCGTCAAGGTACTGCGCTATGAGATCAAGGATTTGACTCCGCCGGCGGTGATTCTGCAGGCAATGCAGCAGCAAATTACGGCTGAACGTGAAAAGCGTGCCGTGGTAGCGGCATCTGAAGGCCGCAAGCTTGAGCAGATTAACCTCGCGACCGGTGCAAGAGAAGCAGCCATCGCACAGTCGGAGGGCGACAAGCAGGCTGAAATCAACAAAGCAGAAGGTCAGGCAGCTGCAACGCTCGCTATTGCTACGGCTACTGCCGAAGCACTTCGCCGCATTGCTGAAGCTACTCAGGCTCCGGGCGGCGCCACTGCGGTCAGCCTGCAGGTGGCCGAAAAGTATGTTGCAGCGTTCGGGGAGCTGGCCCGCACCAACAATACGCTGATCGTGCCGGGCAATATGGGTGATCTGTCGACCATGATCACTTCAGCAATGAAGATCGTCGATGGCGCCAAAAACGGTGCCGCTGCCTCGAGCGGATTGCCGTCGAAACCGTAATGACTTAAATTCCAATCCTTCAAATGACTAAAAGAGCCTCCGAGATGACTTGCATTTTCGGAGGCTCATTTGTCAGTGCTGACGGCACAGCATATTGGACACCCGCGCATTCGACATAAAGCACGGGTGGATTGGATGCCCAGACGTCAGAAGCGGAAGTCGCGTTCGCCCTGAGCAATGCGTTCAAGACGTTTTACGCTCGCATTGCGGAACTTCTCATTCTTCACTTTGGGGAGTTCGAGCTGAATGACTTGTTCACCCTCGACCAGCGTTTTGGGGGAAGCGTAGTCGCACAGATACTCCTTCATCGTCAGGATGGCATTGGCCTGACAGAAGTCGGCGATGGCGCCGTTCTTTGCAAACTCCATAAAACGGTCGCCCGTGCGGCCGGCGCGGTAGCAGGCCGTGCAGAAGCTCGGAAGGTAGTGATTCTCGAGGAGCCAGCGGACGACCTCGTCAAGCGTGCGGCGGTCATTCGTTTCAAACTGAGCGGAATTTTCAATGTCGCGAATGTCGGCAATGGTGTAGCCGCCTACGGATGTACGAGAACCGCCCGAAATCTGCGAAATACCGAGTTCAAGCGCTTCAGAACGGATGCGGGCGCTTTCGCGCGTCGACATGATCATGCCGGTATAGGGAACGGCGAGTCGAATCAGCGCCACAATCTTGAGGAAGATCGCGTCGGGCACGGCATTGCTGAAGGTGTGCGGGTCAATATCGTCGGCCGGGCAGATGCGCGGCACGGAGATGGTGTGCGGCCCCACGCCCCAGACGGCTTCAAGATGCTCGGCATGCATCAGAAGGCCGACGAAATCGTACTTGTAGAGCGTCAGACCAAAAAGAACGCCGAGGCCGACGTCATCAATGCCGCCTTCCATAGCGCGGTCATGCGCTTCTGTGTGCCAAGCGTAATCAGCCTTGGGTCCCTTTGGATGAAGCTTCTTGTACTCCTCCGGATGGTAGGTTTCTTGGAAGAGCTGATAGGTGCCGATCTCCGCATCATGAAGCTTGCGGTAATTTTCAACCGTCGTCGCGGCGATGTTGACGTTCAGGCGGCGGATTTGTCCGTTCTTGTGTTTGATCGAATAGATGGTCTTAATCGACTCCAGAATGTATTCGATGGGGTTGTACTTGGGGTGCTCGCCAGCCTCGAGCAGCAAACGCTTGTGACCGAGGTCCTGAAGGGCAACCACCTCGCGGGTGATTTCTTCCTGCGTGAGCTTCTTGCGGACGATGTTCTTATTTTTAGCGTGATACGGGCAATAGGTGCAGGTATTCACGCAGTGATTGGAGAGATAGAGCGGCGCGAAGAGAACGATGCGGTTGCCGTAGATTTTTTCCTTGACTTCACGGGCGATTGAAAAGATGCGTTCATTGCAGTCTTCAAGATCGCAAAAAAGCAGCACGGCGGCTTCACGGTGCGTGAGACCTTTGGCCGTACGGGCTTTGTCAATCAGGGATTCAATCAGCGGACGGTCAGATTTGTGTTCTTCGGCCCACTTCAGAGTGGCTTCAATTTCCTCGCGGTTGATGAACTCGTCCGCGCGGCGAGATTTCGGGTTGTACATGAGAGAAAACTTGGTAAAGCGTTGACCGCCTGCCGGAAAATTGGCGGGAATAATGAAACAGCGGTCGGTGGGGGCGTCTTAAAGCGAGCGCCATGGCTTTGTCGAATGCCGGCATCTTAATGGGTGAAAACCCCTTTAACGCTTAAGTTGAAAAGATATTCGACATGCATCAAATGTTCGGGAACGCTTCACTTGATGCTGAACGGCATTTTGTAGACATCTGTTGTTGTGAGCGAACAGTTCAGCCCAAACCGACCGCCCGTATTTTGATGAACGCGGGTGCTTCCAAGCGCTCGATAAAACAAGCGCAGAAGTGCGGAGTCGTCAGTGATGAAGTTCCTGGTGGTCATGCGGGTCGCCCGCCACGGACTTTTTCGCGTATTCGCCGTCGATACGCAATGCGCGCATGCGCTTTAAAACCTCGCTTGCTGCGCAGGCGGCATAAGCGAAACCGCCCGCAGTGCAGGCAGCCAGTACCCAAATGGAACCGCCGGCGCCGATCAGCGTGCCGAGAAAGCCCGCAAAAAGCGGAAAAATGGATTTGCCGGCATTGAGCGCTGTGATGCGCAGGCCAATAGCTTCGCCGATTCGATGCGGCGGTGCGAAGAGGTAGACGAGCGACATCATGTTGGGCAATGACGCTCCAAGCCCGAGACCTTCTAGAAAAGCAGCGGCCATCAAGGCATACGGGTTGTGCGTGAACGGCATGACTGCAAAGGCGAGCGTCGCTAAGAAAAGCGACAGGACGATCATGTGCCACTCAAGCACGTAGCGCAGGAGAATGGGCGTACAGAAGCGCACTACAAAGGTGGCACAAGCAAAGCTGCCGAGCACCCAGCCGATCTCAGAGGGTGACAAACCAACACTGTCAGCATAAACCGGTATCAGCAGATTGCCGACTTCCCAGGCAATGGAGATCATCACCGAAGCACAGAGAACGGCACGCATCGGCGGATCTTTGAGAAAGTCCATGGCAGAACCGCTGCGCTCTTTGTTGGGTTGCCCGTCAGCTCCCGGAAGCTTTTTTCGTCTTCGGCTTGCTGTGTTCAGCAGCCGGCGCATGCCCGGGAACAGGAGGACGATTGAAAGCAGGAGCGGCAGCCCCAGAGCCCACATATAGACTGCAGCATATGAAAAATGCTCAATGAGGTAGCCGGCAGCTACCGGAGAGGCGAGGTTGCTGGTGGCTGTGGTGAGAGAAAGTGCCGTAAAAGCAAGCTGCCTGGTTTTTGGGGTACTAACGTCGCCCGTGAGCCGCTGAACGACAACATTCGTGAGCATGAAGGAAAATCCCGTCAGCGTCGCCGCAGCAAAGAGTGAAGCGATACCGTACTGAGCGGCAGGGAATAAAAGCACTGAACTGCCGGCAAGCATCATGCCGATGCGGGCTCCGGCAAGCGGTCCTCGGGGACCGCCGCGATCCAGCCAACGCCCTGAAGGAATGGCAAAGCACATGGGACCGAGCGAAATTGAAGCCAGCATGGCTCCGACCCAGAAAGTCGACGCACCTGAATTGATGGCATCCAGTGTGGCCGTAAAACGCATCCCCGTTGAACAGACATGCATGATGAGGGTGATCGTCAGAACTTTGAGGAGAGATCGGATCGGAACTTGCGGCATGGGAAAAGCAGGCGGAAGAACGGCCTGCGGATAGGGTTGTAACTATTAAATAGTGAGGTTGAGAAGAAAGATGCGGGGTTGGATCAGCTGATTATCTGCGTTGTTATTCAGTAACAGTATTTACGCGAATCAATTGCAACTTTTTATGTCAATAATTGTGCGCCTCAATTGAGGCAGTGAATGCAGCTTCTTATTGTCAATACCGATGCCAAACCCGCACCGCGACTGAGTGCAAACCGGCCGGAAAACGCGAAAGGTTTGCGCCCCAAGGGATTTCAAGAGTTGATCTGATTACGCTCGGTTGCAAATTGATTGTACTCCTGCCGAGGTAGAGCCCTTTCTAAAACACGCGGGGCGCCTCACAATACGCTGAGGAAGTAGCGGAAGCGGCCGAAGACACTATTCAGACAATGCGTGCTTAATGCCTGTAATGAGCAAAACGCAATGCGGCGTTTGAAATGGTTGACCGCCTACAAAAAGATTTGATCTTTACTTCTAAATCTGATAAGGCAACATTGATTGCCAGCAGAGTGGTGCGGCTTTACATGGGGGATGTGGAGACGCACCAATATTTTGAACTGCTCCGAGGCGGCGCCTCGGACATTGACTATGCCGGCTCAAAGGATCCGGCAGAGTACAAAACACGGAGCGAAAATATGGACATGACTCTTGACGGCAGCAGCCGGAGCGGGCGTCCCGCCAAAAAGACGGGCGTCATTAGCTGCCGCCTTCCAACTGAACTGAAGACTGCGGCCGAAGCCTTGGCCGCGAAGAACAATGTTCTTCTCTCTCATCTTCTGCGTGAATTCCTCGAGGAAACCGTCCGTCAAGACGATCCTTTCTGGTGGCGCAAGGGTGAAAAGAAGACGAAGTGAGGACTCCAGAGCTCAAAGCTCTGTCTTCTTGTCAACACTGCTATAGATGGCTTCTTACGAAGCCGCTGTAGATGTCAACCGGCGCCAGAGATTGGCGCCGGTTTCCTTTTGCTGAGATTTAAGAGATTTTTTGATTGTTCATGACTTCTCGCTCGCGAAATGAAGTGGCAGAATGAGCAAAGCGATTCTCAATCCGCATTGACACTTTCAATCACGCTGCAGGTTGGGAAAGGCTCTTGATGGAGGCTCGAGGCGCATGCCGCATTTTCGAGCGGACAACAGTCAACCGCCTGAGACAATCAGTTTTGTGCTGAAGCTGCAGGTATTAGGAGAAGATTCATGGCCATTATCAAGATCAAGACAAAGATTGAACTTTCGGAAAAAGAGCTCACCGGTTTTCGAGCCGCCATTGAAAAAATGGGACTTGCACCCGAAGAAGCCGTGAAGCTTTTCTTCAATGAAGCCGTGAAGCTTCTTGCGGAAAAATACAGTGTGACGCCGCAGAAAAAAATGAAAGTTGAGCAAGTCGCCGCTAAACCAAGCAAAGCGGTGAAGGCCCAAAAGAAGGCGGTCGAAAAAGCAGAGGAAAAATCCGTCAAGACGCCGAAAGCGCCGGCTGTAAAAAAGACTGCAGCCAAAGAGGCTTCCGTGAAGAAGGCGGCGGCTAAGACGGAACAAACGGCCGCTAAACCTGCTGCCAAGGCAGCTGCGCAAACAGCGGAAAAGAAGCCTGGTGAAGCCTGCTGTTAAAAAGGCGGCTCCTAAAACTGTGAAGGCTCTGGCCCAGACGGAAGTGAAGCCCGAAGTCAAAGCGGCCGCAGCCGTCAAGGCGCCGGCTAAGGCCGAACCCGCTGCTAAGAAGCCGGCAGTCCGCAAAGCACCGGTGAAGAAGCCGGCAGTCAAGACTGCGGTCAAGCCTGCGGCGACGCCCGCTGCGAAGCCGGCGGCTAAACCAGCCGTTGCAGCAGTCAAAACGGCAGAAGAAAAACCTGCGGCAAAACCTGTCGTCAAGGCTGAAACGCCGAAGGCTTGATTGATGTCACGAACCGCAGGCCGGCTAAGCTGGTCTCAGCGGTTCGCGGCAGACGAGCTGACCGGCCGCGGCTGCGTACTGGATTGAACAGACGCACGCTCGGCCGGTTTTCTATTGTCCGTTCAAACCTCACAGAATTGTCTTGAATAATTTCACAGCCTAAGAGAAGTTTCGCCTTTCTCCTACAATTGATAAACGCGCAAACTTACGCGCAGGGCTGCAGGTGCAGAAGATTCGCCGCTGCCTCGTTGGTCGCGCAAAGCGCTGAGATAACAGTTCAGTGCCGCAGCTGCGGCGTTTGAAATCCTGTTTGAGTTCCAATCATCAAGATTTAGCAGCGTACGCCTCGTCATGATGCCGTCTATCCGTCTCTCCGCAGTCTTTGTCGGCCTGTTCTGCATCGTTCTTGGAGCGACTGCAGTACATGCTGCTGACGCCTTTTCCGTTAAGGTTGAAGGACTTCAGGGCGACCTCAAAAGCAATGTTGAAGCTCAGCTTGCTTCCATGGGTATCGGCTCTATTACCATCGAAGGGCGCTATCGAGCACGAGTGCGCAGCGGGGTACGCACCGGACTGCGGGCTTTGGGTTATTACGATCCGCAGCTGAAGTTTTCTTGGGGGCCGAAACCCGCAGAAGGCAGCCGCAATCCGCGCGAACTGACGGTGGTGGTGACGCCCGGTGACCCCGTAAAAGTGATGGGAGCGGAGCTCTCGCTCGAGGGGGATGCTGCCAATGATCCGGATTTTGCTGTGCTCAGGAAGAATTTGCCGAAAAAAGGCAGCGTGCTCAATCACGGTGAATATGAGGACTTCAAGAAATCCGTGCAGAGCCTTGCTACCCGCAAAGGCTATTTTCAAGGCCGCTTTACGAAAAACGAACTCGGCGTATCGAGAGAACGGCGGGAAGCGTACTGGCGGCTCGCCTATGATTCGGGTCCTCGATGGCATTTCGGTCCTGTTTCATTTTCCGGCGGACAAATTGACGCTGACATGCTTGAACCGCTCGTCCCTTTTAAGGATGGTGAACCCTACGCCGCACCGAAGCTCGCGCAGTTAAACGAGAATCTCGCAGATACGGGATGGTTCAGTTCTGCCGTTGTTGCGCCCGACTTTAAGCAGGCCGACGTCGAGAATCACATCGTGCCGATGTCGGGGGCGCTCACTCCGCGCAAAGGCAACATTATTGAAACGGGTGTCGGATATTCAACCGATGCGGGTCCTCGCTTTACGGGCAAATGGGAAAAGCCGTGGGTGAATTCGCGCGGTCATAGTCTGTCGTTCGCTTCAACCGTGTCAGGGAAAGAGCAGACGATGGATGCAAGCTACAAAATGCCGCTGCAGAAGAGCCCGCTCGAAGAGTTTTGGCTGGCTCAGGGCGGCCTCAAGCACACCAATCTGAATGACACAAAGTCAATGCAGACCTCATTGGCGGCGACTCGCTATTGGAATATGGAAGACGGCTGGCAGCGCTCCATTGGTCTGCACTGGCTGATCGACAACTTCACGCAGGGCGATACGGATGCCACGACAATGCTCGTCTATCCTACGATTGCGTTTAACCGCACACGCTCGCGCGGCGGTTCCATGCCGATGTGGGGAGACTCTCAGCGCTACTCGCTCGATATCGCCAGAGAGCTTTGGGGGGCAGACATTAATTTCTGGGCATTCAATGCCCAAGGCGCCATCATTCGCAGCTATGCCGCGCGGCATCGATTGATCGGCCGCTACGCTTTCGGCTGGATTTCATCGAGCAGTTTTGATGAGGTGCCTCCGGATATGCGTTTTTTTGCTGGCGGCGACCGCAGCATTCGAGGGTATGACTACAAATCCCTTTCTCCTCGTGACGCATCGGGCGATCTTCGAGGTGCGAAGCGGCTCCTCACGGCTTCGCTTGAATATCAATTCAATGTAACGGGGTCCTGGTGGGGAGCGGCATTTGTGGATACGGGCGAGGCGGTGGACCGCTTGGACTCTACGCACTTTAAAACGGGGGCGGGCTTAGGCATTCGCTGGCAGTCTCCCGTGGGCCCGGTGAAATTGGATATTGCGCGTCCGATCGGCGATCCGGATCACAAGGGATTTGCCTTCTACATTGGTCTCGGACCGGAGCTTTGAGTGATGACGACCAAAACCACAGATCCGAAGACGGACGTTTCCAAGAGAGCTGAGAAGAGACGTCGTCCGATGCTGCGCTTTGCATTTTGGACATTCATCGGTACGGCAGGGGGTTTGACCGCTGCCGCCGGGGGGGCGGCCCGAAACTGT
>OBWL01001552.1_pt1 | contig 12720 bp, 8 predicted proteins | sample 1538061 | NCBI WGS metagenome assembly OBWL01 (sample SAMEA2580085, study PRJEB22360) | human gut metagenome | biome: human gut; feature: human-associated habitat; material: faeces | place: Denmark | collected 2008/2010
TGCTTACTGGTAAAAATCGCATTATTTTTATTATCGTTCATAATTATTGCCTTGATTTGTTGGCTGCTTTCCGCTATGCTAAGGAAGAAGCAGGGCAAAAAGACGATATTCACCCAGACCAACAGCCTATTGGGCGGTGCCTTTGGGCTGGTTAAGGGGTGTCTGTTTTTGGTGCTGGTCAGCGGCGTTTGGGCGTACCTGGCCGGTAACAACTGGCTACCGAAAGATAACGGCGCGTATGCGTTCTTTGCAGACAGCGCCATTTTAGAATATATGGAAACTTTGCTTCCCACACTATAGGAGGACCTGTTATGTCTACATTAAAAGAAAATGTGCACGACCTGTTTGACGGCTGGAATACCATTCCCAACTGGCTGTCCTTTATCCGCATTGCACTGATCCCGGTGTTTGCTGTGCTGTTTGTTCAGGGGCATCAACTGGTGGCGGTGATCGTGATGATTTGCGCTGCGTTAACCGACTTGTTTGACGGCAAGATTGCCCGCAAGTTTAATCAAGTGAGTAATTTGGGAAAGATCTTAGACCCCATTGCGGATAAGCTGTCCCAAATGGCGATTGTAATCGTGCTATTGTACACCTACTGGGAGAACCCCATTAAGTATCTGTTTTTCTTCTTTATTGTGAAAGAGGTGCTGATGTTGCTGGGCGGCGCGCTGCTGCTGTCCAAGGGTATGCGCCCCACCGCAGCAGAGATCTGGGGCAAGGTAGCCACCAATGTGTTTTACATTGCTATGATTATTATTTTAGCCTTTGGCGAGAACGGCGCTTTGTGTAATGTGACCCACTTTACGCTGCCGTCTGTGGTGACCTGGGTGCTGGTGGCGCTGTCCGCCGTGTCTGCCTTGGTATCTCTCCTGGGCTATGTGCCGGGATTTTTGAAGCAGCTGAAAGAGAACAAGGCACAAAACACTGCCAAATAAGCAATATTCATCAGGAGATCGATTTATGAAACAACAGATGTGTGCCCGCTGCGGTGAACGCCCGGCGGTGATCTATATTCAAAAAATGGAGGGCGATGAGGTAAAGCCGGAGGGGCTTTGTATTCAGTGCGCCCGTGAGCTGAACATCGGCTCTATTAATCAGATGATTGATAAGCTGGGCATCTCTGACGAAGAACTGGAGCAGGCGTCTGAGCAGATGAGCCAGTTTATGGAAAATATGGGCGATTTTAACTTTGGCGATATGAGCGGGATGTTCAACGCGGAGAATATGGACGGCGCCCAGACCATGCCCTTTGCCAATCTTTTTGGCGACGCCGGAGAACTGGCTGTGGATGAGAATGAAAGCGGTCAAAAGCAGGGCAAGAAGCGTGGGAAAAAAGGCAACAAACGTCAAAAAGATGACGGCAAAAAGTACCTAAACACCTACTGCACCAACCTGACCGGCAAAGCTCGGGACGGCAAGCTGGACGCCATTATCGGCAGAGAGCAGGAGATCTCCCGCACGGTACAAATCCTGTGCCGCCGTACCAAGAATAATCCCTGCCTGATCGGCGAGCCGGGCGTGGGTAAGACTGCCATTGCCGAGGGGCTAGCCATTCGCATTGCTAAAGGGCAGGTGCCTGCGCGCCTGGCAGACAAAGAGATCTATTTGCTGGACCTGACCGCACTGGTGGCCGGCACCCAGTTCCGTGGCCAGTTTGAGGGCCGGATCAAGGGTCTGGTGGACGAGGTGAAGGCCCAGGGCAATATTATTCTGTTCATTGACGAGGTGCACAATTTGGTGGGCACCGGCGACAGTGAGGGCACCATGAACGCGGCAAATATCCTGAAGCCTGCGCTCTCTCGCGGCGAAATTCAGGTGATCGGCGCTACCACCTTTACCGAGTATCGTAAGTTTATAGAGAAGGATGCCGCCCTGGAGCGCCGGTTCCAACCGGTGAAGATCGAGGAGCCATCTGTGGAGGACGCCTACAAAATGCTGCTGGGCATTAAGGGCTACTACGAGCAGTACCACAAGGTGCAAATTTCCGACACCTTGGTTTATAAAGCGGTGCTGATGAGCGAGCGGTATGTAACAGACCGTTACCTGCCGGATAAAGCCATTGACTTGCTGGATGAAAGTTGCACCTGCGCCAATTTGCGCAACCCGGCTATCAGCCAGGCGCAGATCCTGGAAGGCAAAAAACGGAATTTGCAGGAGAATATTGAAAATCTGTCTGAACCCACAGAGGAGGACCAGCAGATCGACTATGAGCTGATCTCCAAACTGAAAACCGAAATGATGGCCATTGACGAAAAGTTGCCTGCTTTGCAGGAAAAGGCTAAGGACAATCAGGTGCTGGAGGCGGATATTGCCAGCGCGATCTCCATGTGGACAGGAATTCCTGCTGCAAAAATCGAGCAGGGGGATATTCAAAAACTGGCCGGTTTGGAGCCGGAGCTGAAAGCCCATATCATCGGCCAAGATGAAGCCATTGAAAAGGTTGCCGCAGCCGTGCGCCGAGGTCGCGTACAAATCAGTCCCCGCAAGCGGCCCCAGTCCTTTATTTTTGTGGGCCCCACCGGCGTAGGCAAGACGGAACTGGTTAAGCAGTTGGCCGCCTATATGTTTGACACCCCGGACGCCCTGATCCGCCTGGATATGAGCGAGTATATGGAGAAGTTTTCTGTCTCTCGTATTATTGGCTCGCCTCCCGGCTATGTGGGCTATGACGATGCCGGGCAGTTGACAGAGAAAGTACGGCGCAAGCCTTACAGCGTGATTCTGTTTGACGAGATTGAAAAGGCCCATAAAGATGTATTAAACATTTTGCTGCAAATTCTGGACGAGGGTCGGATCACAGATGCGCAGGGCCGCACGGTGAATTTTGAAAATACCATTATTGTGATGACCTCTAATGCCGGATCTACCGACGCTGCCACTGTGGGCTTTGGCAAGTCCCAGGCGGATATGAACCGGGATGTGACCATGAAAGCCCTGGAGCGCTTCCTGCGTCCGGAATTCCTGGGTCGTGTGGACGAGGTGATCGTCTTTAACAAGCTGACCTTTGAGAACTTCCAGCGGATCGCCTGCTTGATGGTGGATGAACTGGTGCCCGGCATGCAGGACAAGGGCATTACCTTGACCTATGACGATAGTGTGCCGGTGTATTTGGCAAAGATCGCCTATGGTTCCAAGAAGAACGCCCGCGGTTTGCGTGACGCGGTGCGCCGCCAGGTGGAGGATCAGCTGGCAAGTGCATTAGTGTTCCATCAGGATCAGGACATACAGGCGATTGCTTTGACAGCAGGTGACGATGGCGTGCAGCTGCAAATCAATCCGTAAATGGAAACGGTAAGAGCAGAGAGTGTGACTTTCTGCTCTTTTTATATTGACAGGCAACCCACAGGGTTGTATCATTAAATCATAGAACATTTGTAGGAAATGGTGATATAGGATGAACAAGGAACGATTGGTGAAGACATTTACGGATCTGGTAGCACTGGACAGCCCCTCCTTTGACGAGCAGGCGGTTTGCCGTTACATTCAGGAACGATTGACGGCGCTGGGCGTGCAGGTGGAAGAAGACGATTCCGCCGCTGCCACCGGCAGTACCTGCGGCAACTTGCTGGCAACCATTCCCGGTGATCCGTCGCTGGAGCCGGTGCTCTTTGCTGCTCATATGGACACGGTGGAGCCGTCCCGAGGCAAGCAGGCGGTCACGGACGAGAACGGTCACATTACCTCCTGTGGTGATACGGTATTAGGTGCTGATGATTTTGCAGGTGTATCGGCAATCTTGGAGGGTGCTGCTTCTCTGTTAGAGAGCGGCGCAACCCATCCGACGCTGGAACTGCTGTTTACCACCGGAGAGGAGCATTTTTGCGTGGGTGCCAAGGCATTTGATGCGGAGCGCCTGCAGTCCAAGACGGCGTATGTGATGGATTTGTCCGGCCCGGTAGGGGACTGTGCTGTGGCAGCGCCTACGTTGATTACTTTTTCCGCAGAGGTGGTGGGCAAGGCAGCCCACGCCGGCTTTGCGCCGGAGGACGGCGTGCACGCCATTCAGGTGGCTGCTGCCGCAGTTGCCAATCTTCCCAGCGGGCGATGGGGCGATGTGACGGTAAATGTGGGCACCATTACCGGCGGTCGCGCCACCAACATTGTGCCGGACAGTTGTACCGTCACCGGCGAAATTCGTGCCCTGTGCCATCAGGACGCCCTGGATCGACTCAACGAGATTCACAGCGAGTTTGTGGAGCAGGCACAGGCGGTGGACGCCAAACTGAATTTTAACCATACCATACATATTACCGGTTATCGAGTAGACACGGACGCACCTGTTGCCCAGCGGTTCAGACGGGCCTGCGAAGCTGTGGGAGTTGCGCCTCGGTTTACGGACACTTACGGCGGCAGTGACTGTAACATCCTGTCCGCGCACGGCATACAGGGTTTGGTGGTGGCTACGGCTATGAATAACTGCCACGCTGTGAACGAATACACTACAGTGGAGGAACTGTGCAAGGCAGGCCGGCTGGCGCAGGCATTAATGGAGAAGCAAGACTAATGAAGAGCCCTTTGCGTTATCAAATTTCCGATTATGACTGCGGCCCTCCCTCTATGCTCAAGGCGGTGAGCTTCCTCTTTGAGCGGGAGCAGATCCCGCCGGAGCTGATCCGAAATATTATGCTGTTTTCTCTGGACGCATTCAGCCCGGACGGCGCCTTTGGCAAAAGCGGCACCTCCTGCACGGCGATGATGTTCCTGAGCAACTGGCTGTCCGGCTTTGGACAAGCGGGACGGCTGCCGATCACCACCGAGTATTACACCGGCGATCGGGTATATATGGGTCAGCAAAGCCCTATTACAGACGCCCTCCATCGGGGCGGCGCCGTGGTGGTGCGCTTGTTTTTAGACGAGTGGCACTATGTGCTGCTTACCGGCGAGCGGGACGGCTGGGTCTACCTGTTTGATCCATATTATTTGACAGAGGGCTTTAATGATTCGTCCGTTGTGACTGATGTGGACCACCCCTTTGCGTATAATCGCGTTGTGCCCCAGTCTATGCTCAACGGAGAGGCGCAGACCTTGTATGCCTTTGCAGAGCCGAAGGGCAGGGAAGCGGTGGTGCTATATAATACGGAGACCATGCTCACTCCGGACAATACCATTGAGTATATGATTTAAGTCCATTTGCCCGGCGCAACCGTCAGTTGATTAGCTGGCATACCAACGGTTTCTTAACTGTGGATCAGGTGCGCCTGGTGGGCACTGACCAGGCGGACAAGGTTCCGGCGGATCAGCCGCTGCATATCGTCATTCGTAGCGAGGGCAACCTGGCGCTAGTGATACTTACATAATAGAAATAAAAAAGGAGACTCGCAGGAGTCTCTTTTTTTGCTTTTAGATAGAATGTTTGCCCTGTCTATTGCAAGGGACAAAGTCGTATGCTATAAACAAGTTGTAAATTCACACACTTTTTAATGATTTTAGAAGGAGAGAAATGATGAAAAAGACTTTGTCCGTATGCCTGGCATTGCTGATGCTGCTTAGCTGCTTTGCCGTGCCTACCACCGCCTTTGCTGCAGCGCCCAAAAAACCCACGGTGTCCTCCGTCAGCGCCGGTGCAGCTGCCTTTACCGTCAAGTGGAAGAAGGTCAGCGGCGTGACCGGATACCAGGTGCAGTACAGCAACTCCTCCAAATTTTCTTCCAAAACCAGCAAAACCGCCACGGCCAAGAAAGATAAGACTACGGCCAAGACGGTTAGCGGTCTGAGAAGCAAAACCAAGTATTATGTGCGTGTGCGCACCTATAAAACCAGCGGTAAAAAGAAAAAGTACAGCAGTTGGAGCAGCGCCAAATCCGTTACCACCAAGGTGGCGAAAGTGAACTTTAAGTCTGTTTCCGCGGAGCGTTTGGGCTTTACTGTCAAATGGAGTAAGGCGCCTTCTGTTTCCGGATACCGGGTGCAGTACAGCACCTCTTCTAAATTTAACAAAAAGGTGACCAAAGCGCTGAAAGTCACCAACGGCAACGCCACCTCTGCCACCATCACCGGCCTGAAAGGCGGCAAGAAGTATTATGTGCGGGTGCAGGCTTATGTGAATCAGGGTAAGAAGTCTTATTCCGGTGCGTACAGCGCAGCCAAGACGGTTACCACCGCCAAGGATCCGTTTAAGAAGGGCAAGTACGCCGGTGTACAGCTGAACACCACCGCGGACGCAGTACGGTACTATGTAAAGGCCTACAATGCCACCAAGAAAGAGACCGCCAAGTATAAGGATCTGGAAACGGAAGAAATCTCTACTTATTATAAAATGCTGGGTTGTAAGGAAATGTTTGTCACCAATACCCGCATTAACGGCAGTAAAAATAGTTTTTTTGACAGCTATTTTGAAAGTCTGCTGACGGATATGACTTTGCCTACCGGGCTGCCGCCCAGCACTTCTGTTAATAAGTCAGCAGATACGGACCTGAACGGCAAGTCTCTGATTACCTCCCGCCTGAGAGACACGGATGTGGCCAGCCTTAGCATTAAGGACAATAAAAATGGCACCGTTACCTTGACGATAAAGCCCAAGGCAGTGCAAATGAGCTCTCCCGGTGCAGATCCCCAGGGGCGGTTTTTTACCACTGCAGGCCCAATGTATGACGCCATAGACCAGGTGATTAAGGAGAACGGCGGCAAATGGACCACCGGTAACGCCAAAAAGAATGTGACCATGAATTACACCGGCGGCACCGGCACCATCACCATCAATACCTCCACCGGCAAAATCACCAAAGCCAAGTACAAAATGATCGTCAAAGCGGAGATTCGCAATATAACCCTCTCCGGACAAAAGTTTAAGAGCATTGCTATGGATTGTTCTATGGTAGATACTTTCCCGGCCACCGGCAGTAACTTTGCCGATTGGGGGATCGCGTTGGTTTAATCGCAAATCACTATAAAAAGCCACTGTCTGTAACAGACAGTGGCTTCTTTGCGCCGATCGGCTACTTATTTTCTTGCTTTTGCGGGTCGGTACTGACGGAGTTTGCATAGATCTTGTGCATGCGCGCATCGTCAAAGTGTTCGTCCAGATAGCATTCAAAGGCATTACGAGGTGCTGCACCTTTGTCTCTTTGGTCCATACGCAGTGCAGCGGAGGCGGACAGAATGGCGTCAAAAATAAAGAAGATGATAAACGCCCAAGTAAGTACTCTGCCCAGTTTGATCGGCAGCTTTCCGATCAGCTTAGCCATAGGTGGGTAGATCAGCTTGATCCACGCAATTCCCAGTATACCCCAAAAGACGGAGTACAGTAGGCACACTCGACCATTGATATTCAGCGGTACATTGCTGTAATCCCAGGCAACGGACCCGAACACCAGCTCTTGCCCCAGAGAACAGATATATTCCGTAACCGTGCCTACCACAAAAGACACCAAAAAGATCTTCCACCACGGAGAATTTCGGAACTTATACAGCGCCATGGTAAGTACCACTGCACCCATACCATAGGCCACAGAAAGGGGACCGTACACCAAAGACTGTCGGCTTTCAATGTAGCCGTGGCGTATGTAGCACCACAAGGTCTCTACTAAAAAGCCCACCACACAGGAGATCAAAAACACCCATACCAGTTTACTAAAGCACAGACCGGGGGCAAAGGGTCGCCTTTCTTTTTTGTTTTCATTTTGTTCGTTCGACATAAAAATACACCTCTTCAAAAAGCTTACCAACTTTTGGAAGAGATGTAAATAGGCATTATATACGAACTGTCTAACAACGCTATACAAATAGTAACATTATAAATCCAGCTCCGCCCACACCTGGTGCAGCAGAGCAGCACCTTGATTTTTGCCGGCAATGGCTTGCAATGCCGCCGCGGAGTGGGTTCGATTGCGAAACAGACCGCGACAAAATCGGTGTAGGTATGCAAAGGGAAGCAGACAGGGCCGCCGGATCAAATAAGGGAACTGGTAGGCCATATAATCCGCTTTTGGGAAGCAGTAGCGAAACAATGCGACCAAACGGGTAAAGGGCGTTTTGCTGCCATCTGCGGCCTTTTGGCGGGCCAGGAATACGGCACCGGTGTTGCCGTTGCCGTGACCGAACACGCCGCCGCCTAAAATCACGGCAGCGAACTTCTCTACCGTGTCCGTATCCAATGCCGGCACCGAACAGGGCAGGGGGGTATCCAGCCCCTGCTTACACAGGGCAAGGATACAACCAAAAGAACGCTCCAACCCGCTGCGCTCGGCCAATTCCAGTACCTGTGGGGCAAGTGTCGGATCCTTGCGAAGGAGCAAGTCTGTGTCCAGCAGCATACGCACGCCGGCACCGCCGGTTTTGATGTGGTGAAGCAGGTGCAGCACGGTGTAATAAACGGCATATACCGGTTGCAGCACCCAGATATTTTTGGATTTATTGTATGCCACTTCCGGCGCAAAAGGGTTCGCCAGCAGGGCGCGAGAGCCATCGTTAATGCTTTCCAACCGTGTGTGCAGTTCAAATTCAAACCCATGCAGGGTGAGCATCACCACATCGTCGTGGGTCACTTTTTTGGCAAAGCCACGCTGTTCCAAAGTCTGTACCGCTTCTCGCTGGTGCTCTGGAGTCAGCACAATATCCGTATCGCCGCAGGTGCGCAAGGAGGGATCCGGATAGGCTGCCGCAGTACAGGTGCCTTTCACCGTTAAGTATGGGATGTGGGCATCCGTTAGTGTTTGCTCCATCACCTGCACGGCCACCATGCGCTTTTCGTAAGCCATTAGGGTTTGACCCATCCCTTGGCGAAAGGCCACTGCAAGGGCTTTTGGAGGGCGATGATCGGTAGGAAGATCTGCCAAGATACGGCCCACAAGGCCGGTCACATTATGACTTTGCGCCAAGTTATACAGTGCCTGCCAGTCTACGGTGGGAAGAACTTTTAATTTTTGTCCGCAAACATAATCCCGCAGCAGAGAGAGAAAGACCTGTTCTGTCTGGTTCATACCGTCCTCCAAAAAGAATAAGTCCCTATTCCGCAGAATAGGGACAAGAATTAGTGAATCATTTGGCTCATGTCATACAGCCCGGCGTCTTTTCCGCACATAAAGACGGCAGCGTTCACAGCGCCTACGGCAAAGATCTCTTTGCTTCGTGCAGAGTGAGACAAAGTAATGATCTCGTCCCTGCCGGCAAAGATGATCTCATGCTCGCCTACAATGGTGCCGCCTCGTACAGCATGAATGCCGATCTCATCCCGGGTGCGCTTTTCGCGCTTGGCGTGCCGGTCATATTCGTACTTCATGGGATGATTGATCTCCTTGCACATGGCATCTGCCAGCATCAATGCTGTGCCGCTGGGAGCGTCGATCTTCTGATTATGGTGCTTCTCCACAATTTCAATGTCAAAGTCCGGTCCCAGTACATTGACCGCTTTTTGTGCTAAGGTCGCCAGCAGGTTAATGCCCATACTCATATTATAAGTGAAGAAGATGGGGCACTTTTCAGCTGCGGCTTCAATCTTGGCCTTTTGCTCCGCCGTGTAGCCGGTGGTGGCGATGACCAAGGGCATAGACTTGGCGGCGGAATAGGTCAGCAGATCGTCTAAGAGGGCAGGGTTGGAGAAGTCGATAATCACATCCGCTTCTTCCTGCACCTCTGCAATCGTTTTATAGATAGGGAAGTCGGCCGCCTGGGTGTTAAAATCCACACCGGCTACTACCGTGCAGTCCTCCCGACCGGCTACAACGCTGCGGATCACATGACCCATTTTGCCGTTGGCGCCGGTAATAATTATTCTCGTCATAGCTTTGAACTTCCTGTGCTTTTTATTTGATCAGGCCATACTTTTCCAGCGTTGCCTGCATCTTCTGCTGATTGGCCTCGCTCAAGGGTACCAGCGGCATACGGCATGGACCGGCTGCGTAACCAATGCGGTTCACAGCGTCCTTAACCGGAATGGGATTCACATCGCAGAACAGGGTCTTTGCCAGCTCAAAATAGTGATCCATCAGCGCCTTGGAGCCGTCCACATCGCCGTCCAGGTACTTAGCCACAATGTCGTGGGTTTCCTGGGGGCATACATTAGACAGTACACTGATTACACCCTTACCGCCGCGCTCCAGAATGTCTACGATCTGGTCGTCGTTGCCGCTCCAAATGTTCAGCGCGTCACCGCACAGCTCGTGCACTTTAGCCACTTGATCCAGATTGCCGGATGCCTCTTTAATGCCGTTGATGCGGGGCAGCTTGGACAGCTCCAGCGCCGTCTCCGGCAGCAGATTCAGTCCGGTGCGGGACGGCACATTATAAAGCACAATGGGCTTATCCGTTGCATCGTGAATCGCAGTATAGTGGGCGATCAGACCGGCCTGGCTGGTCTTGTTGTAGTAGGGGGTCACCAAAAGCAGAGCGTCTGCGCCGTATTCGCATGCTTCCTTGCTCATTTCAATGGCACTGGCGGTGGAGTTGGAGCCTGTACCGGCGATCACCGGCACACGACCGTTTACATACTCGATGCACCACTTGATGCACTCCAGGTGCTCGTCAACATCCAGGGTAGAACTTTCGCCGGTGGTGCCGCAGATTACGATGGCGTCGGTACCGTTGTCAATCTGCCAGTCCACAAACCGGGCAAACTCGTCATAATTTACGCAGCCGTCCTCATGCATAGGGGTAATAATGGCAACGGCTGCGCCTGTAAAGATAGGATCCTTCTTCATATCAAAAATCTCCTTTTCGCTGTGTTATCAGTCCATATAACCCTCGGCTGCCAGCAATTCGGCCAGCAGCACCGCTCCGCCGGCAGCGCCGCGCAGGGTGTTGTGGGACAGGCATACAAACTTGTAATCATACTGTGTATCCGGGCGCAGACGGCCGATGGATACGGCCATACCGTGCTCCAGCTCACGCTCGCTGTGAATCTGCGGGCGATCCGGCTCGGTAAAGTAGTGCAGGAACTGTTTGGGCGCGCTGGGCAACTTCAGCTCCTGGGCACGACCGGCGTAGTTCTTCCACACCTCAATAATCTCTTCTTCAGAGGGCTTCTCGCCCTCAAAGTCCATAAATACGGCGCCCAGGTGACCGTTGGTCACAGGCACGCGAATGCACTGCGCAGTAAAGGCCGGTGCATCGGCAGACACGATCTGGTCGCCCTCAATGTGGCCCATCAGCTTCAGCGGCTCTTTCTCGCTCTTTTCTTCCTCACCGCCGATGTAAGGAATCACATTGTCGATCATCTCCGGCCAGCGCTCAAAGGTCTTGCCTGCACCGCTGATGGCCTGGTAGGTGCACACCAGCACACGCTTAATGCCGTACTTCTGGTGCAGGGGGAAGATGGCGGGTACATAGCTCTGCAAAGAACAGTTGGACTTTACGGCGATAAAGCCGCGCTTGGTGCCCAGGCGTTTACGCTGGGCGGGAATAATGTCAATATGCTGGGGATTCAGCTCCGGCACCACCATGGGCACATCCGGAGTGAACCGGTTGGCAGAGTTGTTAGATACCACCGGGCACTCGTGCTTGGCATACTGCTCCTCCAGCGCGCGGATCTCATCCTTTTTCATATCCACGGCGCAGAACACAAAGTCTACCATAGAGGTGATTTTTTCTATATCTGCCTGGGCGTCATACACCGGCAGGTCTGCCATATTGGCGGGAATGGGTTTATCCATGCACCATCTGCTGCCCAGTGCCTCTTTGTAAGGCTTACCAGCAGAGCGTGCAGAGGCTGCCAGGCACACCACCTCAAACCAGGGGTGATTCTCCAGCAGCAGGGCGAAGCGCTGACCGACCATACCGGTTGCGCCGACGATACCGACTTTGTACTTTTTGTTCATTGTGACTCTCCTTAAAAAAATGCCTTGTAAAACGCAGCATTTTGCAATATAATATCTTACAGCGTCTGCGGTGGATAAATACCGCTTGCTTTTAGATATAATATCACTTACTATATATATATGTCAAATACTTTTGCGGAGATAATTATGAAAACTTCTGATTTTTATTACGATTTGCCCCAGGAATTGATCGCGCAGACCCCGGTGGAGCCGCGAAACAGCTCGCGCCTGATGATCTTGCACAAGGACGGCGGCGAACTGGAGCATCGGATCTTTAAGGATCTGCCGGAATATCTGCGCCCCGGTGACTGCCTGATCCTTAACGATACCCGGGTCATTCCCGCCCGTATCTACGGCGTTAAGGAAGAGACCGGTGCGGTGGTGGAATTCCTGTTGCTGACTCAAAAAGAAAATAATGTGTGGGAGTGTCTGTGCAAGCCGGGCAAGCGCGCCAAGGTGGGCACCCGCTTTAACTTCGGCGAGGGCAAACTCTACGGCACGGTCATTGAAATACAAGAGGACGGCAACCGATTGGTGCAATTCGACTGCCAGGGGAATATTTATGCGGTGCTGGACCAGATCGGTCAAATGCCTCTGCCGCCATATATTAAGGAAAAACTCCAAGATAAGGAGCGTTATCAAACGGTGTACAGCCGGGAGTTAGGTTCCGCTGCGGCGCCTACCGCCGGACTGCACTTTACCCCACAGATGCTAAAGGATATTCAGGCGATGGGCGTCAATATCGGCTATGTGACATTGCATGTTGGGCTGGGTACCTTCCGCCCGGTTAAGGTAGAAGATGTAACCAAGCACAAAATGCACACGGAGCACTACCACATGCCGGCAGAGACGGCGGAGCTGATCAACCGTACCAAGGTAAACGGCGGTCGTGTGATTGCTGTGGGTACCACCTCCTGCCGCACCATTGAGTCTGTGGCAACCAAGAACGGCTGTATTTGCGAGGATG
>OBWL01001558.1_pt1 | contig 12663 bp, 10 predicted proteins | sample 1538061 | NCBI WGS metagenome assembly OBWL01 (sample SAMEA2580085, study PRJEB22360) | human gut metagenome | biome: human gut; feature: human-associated habitat; material: faeces | place: Denmark | collected 2008/2010
CCAGCAGACGGGTTCTTGCCGGCGGGGTGGGGCTCGGTTTCCCCGCCGCTACGGAATGGCTTGATCCGATTACCCCGCAGTATATTTGCGATCTGATCAGCTGGGGCGCGATCGGCGCGCGTAATACGGAAAGCCAGGTGCACCGCGAGCTGGCGTCCGGCATGTCCATGCCGATCGGTTTCAAGAACGCTACGGATGGTTCCATCAAGCCGGCGGCCGATTCGTGTTTCGCGGCCGCTTTCGAGCATCATTTCCTCTCCATCAATCTGGATGGTCGTGTGATTTCCGCGGAGACCAAGGGCAATCCCGACTGCCATCTGGTGCTGCGTGGTTCCTCGCATGGTCCGAACTACGATGCCGCTTCCGTGGCCCAAGCGTTGGCGGATCTCAAGGCTTCCAAGGCTTCCGGACCAAGCGAGCATGGTCTGATCATCGATGCCGCGCACGGCAACTGCGGCAAGAACGAGGTGCGCGAGGCCGAAGTGGTCGAAGAAATCGCCGCACGCGTCGCGGCCGGCGAACAGGGCATTCTCGGCATCATGATGGAAAGCTTCCTCAAGGCGGGCAATCAGAAGCCCGCGCCGCTCGACCAGCTGGAATACGGCAAGTCGATCACCGACGCATGCGTGCCGTGGGATCGTACCGAGCAGCTGCTGCACACGCTTGCCGACGCGGTCGACGCGCGTCGCAAGCTTGGCTGATGTTTCTGCACCATCGTTGCTATCCTTGGGAAAGGAAGCGACAAGGAGAGCGAGATCATGCAGCAGCAGCTGAACACGCCTGAGGATTTACGTGCCATTAGGCAGGCCATGGATGAGGGCAAGAATCCGCTGGTGGAGACCGACGTGCCGCGCTGGGAGGACCAGGTGGGCATCAGCCGCATCGTGAACCGCCGCGTGCTGGAATTCGAAGTGTTGCCCACGCCGGCGCAGGTGCTGGGCGACCTGCCGTTGAGCGAGCAGGCGCAGGAGATCGTCGCCTATTCGCGTGATGAGATTCGTGCCTGCCTGTACGGTCAGGACGATCGCCTGCTGGTGGTTGTCGGTCCGTGTTCCGTTCACGATCCGAAGGCCGCGCTCGATTACGCGCGTCGCCTGTCCGCGTTGAAAGGCGAGTTGGATGGCGAGCTGCTGATCGTCATGCGCGTGTATTTCGAGAAGCCGCGCACCACGGTCGGTTGGAAGGGTCTGATCAACGATCCGGATATCGACGGCAGCTGCAATATCAGGAAGGGCTTGCTGTTGGCCCGCCGCACGCTGCTTGGCGTGCTTGACGAGGGTTTGGCGGCGGCCACGGAGTTTTTGGAGCCGACCAGTCCGCAGTATATTTCCGACGCGATTAGCTGGGGTGCGATCGGCGCGCGCAATACGGAAAGCCAGGTGCACCGGCAGTTGGCGTCCGGCCTGTCCATGCCGATCGGCTTCAAGAACGCCACGGACGGTTCCATCAAGGCTCCGGCCGATTCCTGCTTCGCTTCCGCACAACAGCACACGTTCTTCGGCATCGACCATCTCGGCCGCGCCGCCGTGGTCAAAACGCTCGGCAATCCCGACTGCCATGTGGTGTTGCGTGGTTCCTCGCACGGCCCGAATTACGATGCCGCTTCGGTGGCCAAGGCCATGGACACCATCCGCGCCGAAATGCCGGCCGATTCCGCTGCGGCACATGGGCTGATCGTCGACTGCTCGCATGGCAACTCCGGCAAGGACGAGCATCGTCAGGCGCAGGTGGTGCGTGACATCGCGGGCCGTATCGCCAAAGGCGAGCAGGGCATCACCGGCATCATGATGGAAAGCTTCATCGAAGGTGGCAACCAGAAGGCCGCGCCGCTCGACCAGCTCGTCTACGGCAAGTCCATCACCGACAAATGTTTGAGCTGGAACACCACGGAACAGCTGTTACGCGAGCTTGCCCATGCGGTGGCCGCGCGCCGCTGGAAGTGACCGATTCGATTCACTATCCGCGCGATTGCAGAAAATTCGGGAAACGCGAATCGCAATCGCGTAAAACAACACTCAAGACAGCACGTAAGACAGGGAGAGTGCAATGACCGCAATCGCCATCATCGGCGCCATGGATGAGGAAGTCGCCAATATCGCAACGGCACTGAGCAACGTCACCGTCACCGAGGAAGCCGGCGTCAAGGTGACGCGCGGCACCCTCGAAACCAACAAGGGCACCGCCGTCAACGTCGCCGCGACCGTCGGCGGCATGGGCACCGTCAACATCGCCGCCACCACGCAGCATCTGATCGACGCTGACCAGCCGGACGCCGTGATCTTCTCCGGCATCGCGGGCAATCTCAACACGAATCTGCACATCAACGACGTGGTGCTCGGCGGCACCCTGCGCTATCTCGACACCGACATGCGATTAGTGGGCCAGTTCAAGCCCGGCACCGCCGACCGGCCCATCGAGGAATACCATAGCGACGACCGTCTGCTCGAACTGGCCGACCAGGCGCTGAACGACTTGAACATTCACCATATCGTCGGCATCATCGCCACCGGCAACTATTTCGTCGATGATCCGCAGAAGGTCGAGCAGGTGATCCGTGAGACCGGCGCGGACGCGGTGGAAATGGAAGGCGCCGCCGTCGCGCATGTCGCCGCCCGCAACGACGTTCCCGCATTGGTGATTCGCGCGCTGAGCGACAACGCGGACACCGACTACGAGGATTTCAAAACGTTCGACATTTCCGAATACGCGGACACCGCCGCGAAACTGACGGTGAACATCGCCAAACGCATGTAGCGTTCATGTGGCGTTGCGAAACGCCTAACGTTGCGAAAAGCCGTTTCCACATCCCGTTTCCACATCCCGTTTGCCGCATGACCCGTCATCATGCATCGTCATATCGGCAAACGGGACGTCTCATATTCCGATATGCTGCGTTTCGGAAGATGAACGGCAGGAAAACTTCCGGTGGCGTGAGAGAATTGCATACGCGAAAGCCTCTCCGAAGCCGCTAGTCTTAAGGAAGAACTGAGGATTATCGGAAGGTGAACGCATGACGTTGGAGCAGATGCTGGCAACGCCGTCGGTGGTTGCGGCATTGGTGGTCGTGGCCGTGGTCGTGTTCGTCGTGGCGTTCCTGCTTGGCCGCAGACGAGGCTTCCAGGATGTGCAGGACGGCGTCGACCCCAATGATCCGAGCCTGTTCGGAGCTGCGAAGAACGCGTCCCTGTTCGGCCCCCGCGTTCCCGTGCAGTCCACGGAACGCCAGCTGGTGGCCGTCATGCCCGAAGCTTTGGTGGTCGTAGACTCGCTGGCCACGGTCCAATACGCATCCCCGGCCGCGCGGCGCTTCGGCATCATCCACGACCAGGCGATGGCGCTCGCGGAAATCCGCGACATCGTGAAACTGGTCTCCACAGACAGCGTGGTGCGCGAACGCGAACTGACCATCCCCCTGCACGGCCGCACTCGAACGGGCGTGGTGAACACGAACGGCAAAGGCGTCGAAGCCGGCAAGCCGCTGCCCGAAGACACGCTCTACCTGCACGTGCGCGTCGGACAGATTGCCGACAACCTATTTGCGATTTTCATTTCCGACATGAGCGAGCAACGCCGTTTCGAAATCATGCGGCGCGATTTCGTCACCAACGTCTCGCACGAACTGAAAACCCCGGCAGGCGCGATTTCTCTGCTCGCCGAAACGATCGGCGACGCGGCCGACGATCCGGACGCGGTGAAATACTTCTCCGGCCGAATCTCCAAGGAATCCGAACGATTGACGGAACTGGTCCACCGTCTGATCGACCTGCAGAAAGCGCAAAGCGCGGCAGCGATGCTCAACGCGGAACGGCTGTCCGTGCTGTCCGTGGCACGCGAGGCGCTCGCCGAAAACCAGGTCAAGGCCGAATCGAAGCACATCAGCCTGGTCCTGTCCGTGAACGGCCGGCAGGTGCTGGTGCATGCGAACGCCGAGGAACTGGCCAAGGAAGCCGAACAGAACCTGGACGTGTTCGTGGTCGCTGACCATGAGACCATCAAAACTGCGGTGAAGAACCTGGTGGAGAACGCCATCAACTATTCGCCGGAACATACCACGGTGGCCGTCGGCATCGGCATCGAATCCGGCAAGGTGGCGATTCGCGTCGTGGACCAGGGCATCGGCATCCCCGCGGCGTCGCTCAGCAGAATTTTCGAGCGATTCTACCGCGTCGATCCGGCGCGCTCCCGTGAAACCGGCGGCACCGGCCTGGGATTGGCCATCACCAAGCATTGCGTCGAGGATTGCGGCGGCACCATCTCCGTATGGTCGCGTGAGGGGGAGGGATCCACCTTCACCATCACGATGCCGCAGGCTTCGGGCGCTGCGGAACCCGACCATCCGGCGGATTCGGCGAATGATAACACCCGTGAAAAGAAACAGTCCGGCCACTCCACCACAACAGAGAATGAGGAGAACCACTGATGACGCGAATTCTGATCGTCGAGGACGAAGAGTCGTACCGTGAGCCGCTGGTCTACCAGCTCACCCGTGAAGGGTACGACGTGTCCGCCGCGGCCACCGGTGAAGAAGGATTGGAACTGTTCACCAAGGGTGGTATCGATCTGGTGCTGCTCGATCTGATGCTGCCCGGTCTTGACGGCACCGCGCTGTGCCGTCGGATCCGCGAGCAAAGCCGTGTGCCGATCATCATGCTGACCGCGAAAAGCGCGGAAATCGACAAGGTCGTCGGCCTTGAAATCGGCGCGGACGACTACATCACCAAACCGTATTCCTTCCGTGAGCTGCTGGCACGCATCCGCGCGGTGCTGCGCCGCAACCAGATGGTCGCCGAATCCGGAGAAGCCGCCGACGATATTCCGCTCGTATGCGGTGACATTTCCATGAGAATCGGCCAGCATGAGGTGACGGTCCGCGGCGAGAACGTGTTCTTCCCGCTGAAGGAATTCGAACTGCTGGAATACCTCATGCAGAACAAGGGCCGCGTGATGACCCGCCACCAGCTGATCGACCGCATCTGGGGCTCCGACTATGTCGGCGACACCAAGACGCTGGACGTGCATGTCAAGCGCGTGCGCGCCAAAATCGAGGAGGACCCGGGCCATCCCAAGTATCTGACCACCGTGCGCGGCCTCGGATACAAGATCGATACGCCAAGCGAATGATGATGAAAGGCTTGGTATAGCGCGCATTCGCATCGTGCTTGCAAAGAACGGTGAACGGAAGGAACGTCGAACGGCGAAGGTGTCGTAGACTGTTCATCTTCCGTTCACCGTTTTTGGTTTGGGGCGAGTGAAACGCCCAATAGGCTGGAGATTGTCATGAAGAACGATGGCGACAACAGAAAATCGAAAAATCAGAAACACACGCCATCTGAACGTTGACAGAGGGAAAAGAATAATGCGTAACTCCATTCTCGTACGCTCCATCGCCGCTGTGTCCGGCATTGTGATGCTGGCTTCCGTCGCGGCTTGCGGTGACAACACCACCGCTTCCACCGATTCTTCGGCCAAGTCCGATACCAAGACCGAAACCGTTTCCGGCAACTTCTCCGGCGCTGGCGCTTCTTCCCAGCAGGCCGCCGTCGAAGCTTGGATCGCCGGCTTCCAGGGCACCAACCCGGACGCCAAGGTCGCTTACAACCCGTCCGGTTCCGGCGCTGGCGTGTCCACCTTCCTGACCGGTGCAACCGCATGGGCCGGCTCCGACGCCTCCCTCGCCGATAACGAGGTCGAGCAGTCCAAGAGCGTGTGCGCTTCCGGCACCGCCTTCGACATCCCGGTCTACATTTCCCCGATCGCCGTCGTCTTCAACCTGCAGGGCGTGTCCGGCAAGGGCAAGACCCTGAACATGGATGCCGAGACCATCGCCAAGATCTTCGACGGCAAGATCACCAAGTGGAACGATGACGCCATCAAGAAGCAGAACCCGAAGGTCGATCTGCCTGACCTCGACATCACCGTGGTGCACCGTTCCGACAAGTCCGGCACCACCAAGAACTTCCTGAGCTACGTCAAGGACGCCGCTGGCGACGCATGGAGCTACGACCTCGGCGAGAACTGGCCGAACGAGGTCGGCCAGGGCGCCAAGGGCACTTCCGGCGTGATCTCCACCGTGCAGCAGGCTGACGGCACCATCGGTTACGCCGATGCCTCCCAGGCCGGCGATCTGGGCACCGTGGCCGTGAAGGTCGGCGATGATTACGTCCCGTTCTCCGCTGAAGCCGCCGCCAAGGTCGTGGACGCCTCCCCGCTCGACGATTCCGCCAAGGGTGACAACCGCGTGGTCGTCAAGCTCGACCACAACACCACCGAGAAGGGCGCCTACCCGATCGTGCTGGTCTCCTACGACGTCGCCTGCCTGGCATACAAGGACGCCAACACCGCCAAGTTCGTCAAGTCCTGGCTCACCTACGTGACCAGCGACGAAGGCCAGCAGACCGCCGCTTCCGCAGCCGGCTCCGCTCCGATGTCCAACACCCTGCGTCAGAAGGTCGTCAAGTCCATCGACGCCATCAAAACCAAGTGAGCCCATCACAGTGGGGCGATCGCTTTCGGTGATCGGTGACTGACCGTAGGTTTCAGGCCGCAGCCGCGTAAAAAACGGCTGCGGCCTGAAACGATACCTACGGACGATACGCAAAACCAGAAAAATCGAAAGCAATCGCAAGCAAACCAAAAGGAGAACCCGTGAGTTCGCAAAGCAAAACGGCACAGCAGCCGGTGAGCGGCAAGAACGCGGATAAGGTGTTCAAGGGCGTGGCCTACGCCTGCGGCATCCTGATCCTCGTCGTGCTCGCCGCGGTCGCGCTGTTCCTGCTGTTCCGCGCGTGGCCGTTGATCGGCGGTGACCAGAAGGCCAACAGCGCGACCATCAGCAACTTCACCGGCGGCAAGGCTTCCAGCTTCTGGGGCTACGTCGGACCGCTGCTGTTCGGTACCGTGCTGATTTCCGCCCTGGCACTGCTGATTTCCTTCTTCGTGTCGGTCGGCATCGCACTGTTCATCTCGCATTACGCGCCGAAGAAGCTCGCCACCGCCCTGAGCTATGTGGTCGATCTGCTCGCCGCCATCCCGTCCGTTATCTACGGTCTGTGGGGCGGTCTGGTGCTGGTGCCCGCCATCTACCCGTTCTGGAATTGGGTGGCCAAATACCTTGGCTGGATTCCGATTTTCGCCGGTCCCGCCGCCAATCCCTCCCGTACCGTGGCCACCGTGTCCGTGGTGCTGGCCGTCATGATCCTGCCGATCATCACCTCCATGTCCCGCGACATCTTCCTGCAGACCCCTCGCCTTCAGGAAGAGGCGGCTCTGGCCCTCGGCGCCACGAAGTGGGAAATGGTCAAGCTCGCGGTCCTGCCGTTCGGCAAGTCCGGCGTCGTGTCCGCCTCCATGCTCGGCCTCGGTCGTGCGCTCGGCGAGACGATGGCCGTGCTCATGATTCTGTCCCCGGGCCTCAACTACTCCGTCAAGCTGCTGCAGGCCTCGCAGAACCAGACCATCGCCGCGAACATCGCCGCGCAGTATCCGGAAGCCAACGATCTGGGTGTTTCCGTGCTGATCGGCACCGGCCTGGTCCTGTTCCTGATTACCTTCGTGGTGAACTTCATCGCTCGTAAGCTCACCGAGAAAGCGAGTGTGTGATGACCGCCGCAAATAACGACGCTTCGCCGATGGACGGCGCTCCCGTCATCGACTTCGACAAGTTCAAGCCGACCCGTTCCTTCACCGCAGCCCGCAAGCGCAAGGACTTCGCCATGAAGGCGCTCATCTCGTGCGCGTTCATCGTGGCGTTGATCCCGCTGTTCTCGGTGCTGCTCACCACCATCATCAACGGCGTCAAGAGGCTGAACCTCAACTTCCTGAGCTACAACATGACCGGCGTGGTCGGCGGCAACCCGACCCCGTCCGGCGGCTACGGCGGCATCCTGCACGCCATCATCGGCACGCTGGAAATCACCTTCGGCGCCATGCTCATCTCCATCCCGATTGGCCTGATGTGCGCCGTGTACCTGGTGGAATATTCCAACCGTGGCAAGCTGGCACAGGTCATCACCCTGCTGGTCGACGTGATGAGCGGCATCCCGTCCATCGTCGCAGGCCTGTTCGCCTTCTCGATGTTCACGATTCTGATCGGCCCCGGCACCATCAACGGTTTCGAAGGCTCCGTCGCACTTTCCCTGCTGATGCTGCCGACCGTGGTCAAGTCGTCCGAGGAAATGCTCAAGATCGTGCCGCACGATTTGCGCGAGGCCTCGTACGCCCTGGGCGTCACGAAGCAGCGCACGATCACGAAGATCGTGCTGCGCACCGCCCTGCCGGGCATCGTTTCGGGTGCGATTCTCGCCGTCGCCCGCGTGATCGGTGAAACCGCTCCGTTGCTGATGACCGCAGGCTACATCGCCTCCACGAACGTCAACCTCTTCTCCGGCCAGATGACCACGCTTCCGGTGTACGTCTACCAGGAGTATTCCAAGCTCAACGCGAACTGCCCGGCCAACGCTTCCGCGGCCTGCGTCACCACCATCCCGATGGAACGCGCCTGGGCCGCAGCCCTTGTGCTGATTCTCATCGTGCTGATCCTCAACCTCATCGGCCGTCTCGTGGCGAAGGTCTTCGCCGTCAAGTCGGAACGCTGAGCGCGGTCGAATAGTCGAAAACATAAGAACAATAAGGAAAACAAATGGGACAACGTATTGATGTCAACCATCTGAACATCTTCTACGGCGACTTCCTGGCCGTGGAGGATGTGAACATCAACATCGAAGCCAACAAGGTCACCGCGTTCATCGGACCTTCCGGCTGTGGCAAGTCCACCGTGCTGCGCACCCTCGATCGCATGCACGAGATCATTCCGGGCGCCCACTGCGAAGGCGAGGTGCTGCTGGAAGGCAAGAACCTGTACGACAAGGATGTGGATCCGGTCGCCGTCCGTCGTGACGTCGGCATGGTGTTCCAACGTCCGAACCCGTTCCCGACCATGTCCATTCGCGAGAACGTGCTGGCCGGTGTGAAGCTCAACAACCGCAAGATCTCCAAGTCCGACGCGGATGATCTGGTCGAGTGGGCCCTGCGTGGCGCCAACCTGTGGAACGAGGTCAAGGATCGTCTGGACAATCCGGGCATCGGCCTGTCCGGCGGCCAGCAGCAGCGTCTGTGCATCGCACGCGCCGTGGCCGTGCACCCGCAGGTGCTGCTCATGGACGAACCGTGCTCCGCCCTCGACCCGATCTCCACCCTGGCCGTGGAGGATCTGATCAACGAGCTGAAGAACGAGTACACCATCGTGATCGTGACGCACAACATGCAGCAGGCCGCTCGTATCGCCGACTACACCGCCTTCTTCAACCTGAAGGCCGTTGGCCAGCCGGGTCACCTCGAGTACTTCACCGACACCACCACGATGTTCAACAACCCGCAGAACGAAGAAGCCGAACGCTACGTCTCCGGACGTTTTGGCTGATCGATAAGGCCGATTCGCCAAAACGTAGTGCCAGCCCGGTGGGTTGGTGCGAGTCAGCTTCAGCTGGCCAGTTAATAGCGCTTCGTTGTGCGAAACTCTGTAATTGTACGTTTTGGCTGATCGGCAGCTCCTTTTCCCCGCAAACCGACGTTGAGATTGCTCTCGGCGTCGGTTTGTTGTTTTTCTTGTGGAAGCGACACGCGCTGTTGAGAATCATTCTCAGTTACGGTTATGATGGATTCACCGAAGCATGAAGCATATGAAAATGGAGGAACCATCGTGAACCGTTATGCAAGAATTGCGATTGCCGTACTCGCTTCCGTCGGCCTTCTCACTTCCGCGTCTGCCTGCGGAACGTCGCAGAACGGTGCCGGTTCCGCGCATGGCGCGATTTCCGTCGTCTCCTCCATCAACCAATGGGGCACCCTCGCCGAGCAGCTCGGCGGAAGCGGCGTGCGGGTGACCAGCATCATCAACTCCACCAACGTGGACGCGCACGACTATGAGCCGACCACGTCCGACATCGCCAAACTGCAGAAGGCGCGAATCGTCATCGTCAACGGCGCCGGGTACGACTCATGGGCCGTCAAAGCCGCGCAATCCGCCAAATCGCAAGTCATCAACGCGGCGGAGATCGGTGGCGTCAAGGATGGCGGCAACCCGCACGTCTGGTTCTCGGCGGCGGTGCGCAAAGCGGTCGCACAGGCCATCACCAGGGCATACGAGGGCACAAGGCCCGACGGCAAGGCCGATTTCGACAAGCTGAACCAGCAATGGCGTTCCAAGGAAGACGAGGTCGCCCGAAAAATCACGGAGACCAAACGCAAGGCGGATGGCGAAGCCTATGCCGCCACGGAATCGGTCGCCGAATATCTGGCCGGGGACCTGGGCCTCAAAGACGCGACGCCGACCGGTTACATGCGTGCCACGGCCAACGAAAGCGAGCCAACGCCGACCGACATCAAACAGTTCACCGACATGCTGGAGGCCGGCAAGGTCGGCCTGCTGGTGGTCAACATTCAGGAGGAGACCGAGCTGACCGGCAAGATCGTCACCGCCGCCAAATCGTCCAATATTCCGATCGTGGAGCTGACCGAGCAGATGCCGGAGCAGTACGATTCCCTGACGGACTGGATGGCCGCGCTCGTCGACGCGTTCTCCCAAGCCATCTGATGCGGATCTGCGTCAAACCGATACGAAAGTCGATATAAAAAATGGGCGATTCCACTGAAGGAACCGCCCATTTTCCGTATGAAAAGGACTATTACAGCACTGCGGTGATGATGAAGTCCAGAATGAACAGCACGGCCACGACCCAGATCACCGGATGCACGTCCTTGGCCTGCTTCTTGCAGGTCTTGACGATGCAGTAGGTGATGAAGCCGCCGGCGATGCCGTAGGAGATGGAGTAGCTGAACGCCATGAACACGGACGCGAAGAACGCCGGAATGGCTTCGGAGATGTCGCCCCACTCGATTTCCTTCAAGGAGGAAGCCATCATGCAGCCGACCACGACCAGCACGCCTGCGGTCGCGGCGGACGGCACGGCGGAGATGACCGGGGAGAGGAAGGCGGACAGCGCGAAGCAGATCGCCACGACCACGGAGGTCAGGCCGGTGCGGCCGCCGGCGGCGATACCCGCGGAGGACTCCACGTAGGTGGTGGTGTTCGAGGTGCCGCAGATGGCGCCGATGGAGGTGGCGATGGAGTCGGCGAACAGGGCCTTGTCCATCTTGGAGGAGAAGCCGGAACCGTTCTCAAGAGCCTTCTCGTCCTCGGCGGAGAAGATGCCGGTACGACGGCCGGTGCCGATGAAGGTGCCGATGGTGTCGAAGGTGTCGGACATGGAGAACGCGAAGATGGTCAGCAGGATGATCGGCAGCTTCGACACGTCGGAGAACAGCGCCGGGAAGCCATCCTTGGTGAAGATCACGCCGAAGGTCTGCGGCAGCTGGGCGAAGGTGTCGGCGATGGACACGGAGTTGGCCATGGTGGTCTGGCCCATCGGAATGCCGACGACCGCGGTGACGGCGATGGCGATCAGCATGCCGCCGCGTACCTTGAGCACGGTGAGCACGATGGCCAGCACCAGGCCGATGATGAACAGCCAGATGGTCGGATTGTTCATGACGGCAAGGCCCGGGGTGGCCTGCACGGTGTCGCCGCTCTTGGCCGCGGACTTGGTGGTGAAGGTGAAGAAACCGACGTTGAGGAAGCCGACGTAGGCCACGAACAGGCCGATGCCGCCGCCGATGGCGTTCTGCAGCACTTCCGGAATGGCCTGGATGATCATCTTACGAATCTTGGTGACGGTGATGATGATGTTGATCAAACCGCACAGGAACACCATGCACAGGGTTTCCTGCCACTTGAAGCCGAGGCCGAAGCACACGGTGTAGGTGAAGAACGCGTTGAGGCCCATGCCGGCGGCCTGGGCGTACGGCACGTTGGCGAACAGGCCCATGACCAGGGTGCCGATGATGGCCGCGATGATGGTGGCCAGGAACACGCCGCCCCACGGCATACCCGTCTGCGACAGGATCTGCGGGTTGACGACGATGATGTAAGCCATCGCGAAGAACGTGGTCAGGCCGGCCAGAATCTCAGTCGAGACGGTCGTGCCGTTTTCCTTCAAATGGAAGAACTTCTCCATTTACTCTCTACTTCCTTGGGTTTATGCGGGGCTGCGCACCGCGTGCATAATGCTGCGGCTGGCCCCGGCGAGAATTGCGACTCGCCCTGATCGGCCTGCCCAACGCGCGTCAGGCGCTGCGCACCCAATCAGAACCGTGGCCGATTATAGCTTGTGGAGGCAACGTGAACGGGTCCGGGAGTAGACTGACTGCCAGAATAATTCGGAACAACTCAGGGGACACGCAGGACACACCCGTGGAAGGAAGGCGCGCGATGAAACCGGCCGTCGAAGTCAGCATCACCTCTTGGAAGAAGAATGTCGTCAAGCCCGGTCAGGAGTACGGCCGCGTACTGCTGATGCCCGGCACCGGCTACAACTGCGACCGTCCGCTGCTCTACTGGTCGGCCCAGGCTCTGGTCGAGGCCGGCTGGCGAATCGACCGCATGAACGTACGCAACGCTTCCGACGACCTGTCCACGGTGATTCCGGTCCTCAATCAGGCGATTGACGGCTGGGTGGCCGCCGCGCGCGAGTCCGGCGCGGGTAAAGCCGGTGATTCCGGGGATGGCGTTGCCGCCGATGATTCTGCTACCGTGCTGGGCCACGCTCG
>OBWL01001570.1_pt1 | contig 12528 bp, 12 predicted proteins | sample 1538061 | NCBI WGS metagenome assembly OBWL01 (sample SAMEA2580085, study PRJEB22360) | human gut metagenome | biome: human gut; feature: human-associated habitat; material: faeces | place: Denmark | collected 2008/2010
GTGACATGCAGCGCATGTCACGCCGTTTTTCTCAGTTCGGTCGGAACTGCCGGGCTTTCTGTAAAACCTTCAGCTTTATTTCAGGGTTTGGGTGTATGATAAACGTGGAACATCCCGGAGGTGTGCGGACGTGAAGATATTGATTGTTGAGGATGAAAAGCTGCTGGCAGACTCCATCCGTACTCTTTTGCAGAAAAAGGGATTCGATGTGGAGGTCGCCTATGACGGAGAGACGGGAAGGCAATACGCAGAGCTGGGCGTCTACGATTTGCTGATTCTGGATGTTATGATGCCGAGCGTGGACGGATTCGAAGTGGCCAGGAGGGTCCGCATGAAGCATTTGGGGTCCATGATCCTGATGCTGACCGCCAAATCAGAGCTGGAGGACCGCATAACAGGGCTGAACGCCGGCGCGGACTACTATCTCACAAAACCTTTCGATGCGAGGGAACTCCTGGCCTGCATCAACGCGTTGCTGCGCAGGCAGGGGGCGCAGGTGGACGAGGTCAGGTTTGGGAACACCTCGCTGGATCTCTCTTCCGCCATGCTGATCTGCGGAGAAAACAGAGTCCGTCTTTCGGCCAAGGAATTCGACGTCATGCGGTTTCTGCTGCAGGCGGGCGGGAGGAACCTGTCAAAGGAAGTAATCCTCGCTAGGGTGTGGGGCTTCGACTCCGAAGCGGTAGAAAACCATGTGGAGGTCTACATTGGGTTCCTGAGAAAAAAGCTCGCCAGCATCGGTTCGAACATCCGAATTGCAGCGATCCGCAGACTGGGCTACCATTTGGAGGAGGAGTAGCATGATCCGAAAACTGCGATTTAAATTTGTGATGATCAACATGAGTATTGTCACCATCATGCTCGGTGTGATCTTGGGGCTTGTGTTCTATTTTACGCGGGCGAATCTAGAAACCGAGAGCATTGCCATGATGCAGAACATTGCCAGCCAGCCCTTTCACCCCGGTATCCCCAATGAGTCCGGAGGAGAAGTGCGCCTACCGTACTTTATACTCCAGGTGAGTCCACGGGGAGAGCTGATAGCGACCAGCGGAGGCTATTATGACTTGTCCAACGATGCATTTCTGAGCGATCTGATCGATATGGCGTTTGCTTCCCCCAAGGCGTTCGGCGTGATCGAGGGGTACCATCTGCGGTATTACCGGGTCGGTACGCCGATCGACCAATGCCTGGTATTTACGGATATCTCCAGCGAGGTCGCCACGCTGGACCATTTGACGAAAACCTGTCTTTTTCTTGGAGGGCTCGGGTTCGGGGTGTTTCTGGCCATAAGCATCCTTCTCTCCGGATGGGCGGTAAGGCCGGTGGAGCTGGCATGGAAGCAGCAGCGTCAGTTCGTGGCGGATGCGTCGCACGAACTGAAAACGCCCCTGACGGTCATTATGACAAACGCAGAACTCATGAGCGACCCGGAATACAGCGAGGCATATAAAGCCCAATTTTTATCCCACATTCTGGTTATGTCCCGGCAGATGCGGGAGCTGATTGAACAGTTGCTGGAGCTGGCCAGGACGGACAACGCCGAATCGAGGCCCACCGTCGGTACTGTGGATTTCAGCAGATTGGCCGCCAATGCCGTGCTCCCTTTTGAGCCAGCCTTTTTTGAAAAGGGGCTGCGCCTGGACGTCCGGATCGACCGGGATATTTCTGTTTCCGGGGAAACGGCACTGCTGCAGCGGCTGATGGACATTTTGCTGGACAACGCGCTGAAGTATTCCTCTCCCGGCGGGACTGCCTGGGTGACGCTCCAAAAGCAGGGGAACCGGCGCTGCAGACTGGTTGTAAAAAACCAGGGAGAGCGCATCCCGCCGGAAGATATTAAAAACATATTCAAACGGTTTTACCGCGTGGATAGGGCCCGAAGCAGGGACGGGAGCTTTGGTCTGGGCCTCTCCATCGCGGAGAATATTGTGGTGCAGCATAGAGGGAGCATTTGGGCGGAGAGTGAGGACGGGGTCAACAGCTTTTTTGTGGAACTACCCTGCGTTTAGCGTCCGTTTTCGGGGGCGGAGAGGAGAAGGTGCCTCTCCGCCTTTTTTGTTCAAAAAATTTTTACAAAAGGCTTCAGCGTCGTTTCAGCGCAAGAGATTACAATAGAACTGGCCCTTGTTTGCGCGCGGGCAATGGGACCGGCGGAAGGGAAAAACGCTGTCCGGGTGCGCCGGCCTTTTTCAGGCGGGGACGGACGGCGGGATGGCCAACATAGGTTCGAGGAGGCAGACTATGATAACAGTTGAGCACTTGACAAAATACTACGGCGATTTCATGGCGGTCGATGACCTTTCCTTTGAGATCGAGGAGGGCCATGTTTACGGCTTCCTGGGACCGAACGGCGCGGGAAAGTCGACCACTATGAATATTATGACCGGGTGCCTGTCCGCGACGGAGGGGCATGTCAGGATCGATGGATATGATATTTTTGAAGAGGCGGAAAAGGCCAAAAAGCGCATCGGCTATCTCCCGGAGCAGCCCCCGCTCTACATGAATGAGACCCCACTGGAGTATCTGCGGTTTGTAGGGGAGGCAAAGGGTCTGCACGGCGCAGAGCTCGACCGGCAAATCACCCGGGTAGTGGGACAGACAAGGATCGATGGGGTAAAAAACCGGCGGATTTCAGCCCTTTCCAAGGGCTATAAGCAGCGGGTCGGAATCGCCCAGGCGTTGCTCGGAAACCCGAAGGTCATTATCCTCGATGAGCCGACCGTCGGGCTGGACCCCATCCAGATCATCGAAATACGCGATCTCATCAGGGAGCTTGGACGGGAACACACGGTCGTTTTCAGCTCCCACATTCTCTCCGAGGTCCAGACGATCTGCGACCAGATCCTCATCATTGCAAAGGGAAAGCTGGTGGCTTTTGACGAGCCCGGCAACCTGGAACGGCGGCTGCTGGCGCCCAGTGAGATCACATTGACCGCAGAGGCGACCGAACAGGAGGTGAGGGATATCCTTTCCGGCGTCGGCCGGATAACGGGGCTGGACCTCGAGCGGGAGGCCGCAGGCAACGTCATGGCCCGGTTGAAAACAGAGCACGATGATATTTATGAGGTATCCCGCGCGGTATTTTTCGCATTCGCGGAACAGAAAAAGGCCCTGCTGGAAATGACCTTGAAAAAGGCAAATCTGGAGGACATTTTCCTGGAACTGACGGACAATGCCCGGCAGGGCGCCCCGGCGTCAGATGCCGGAACGGACGCCGGATGTGGAGAAAGCGAGGAGGCTGAGCAATGATTGCCGTTTTGAAGCACGAACTGCGGTCCTATTTCCACTCTTTGACCGCCTATCTTTTCGGTGCGCTCCTGCTGGTGTTCGTGGGCATCGGCGCTATGCTCTACAATATCCAGGCCGCCGTCAGCAATTTTGAGTTTGTCCTCAGCTTCTGCAGCATAGTCCTTGCGGTCATCGTACCCATTCTGACGATGCGTGTCATTGCGGAGGAGCGCAGGCAGAAGACCGATCAACTGTTGTATTCCCTCCCGATCACCACCGTTCAGGTGATCGTGGGGAAATACCTGGCGCTTCTGGTGGTCTACCTGATCCCGCTGTGTATCATTTCCTTTTATCCGCTGATCTTCGCACAGTTCGGCGAGGTGTATCTGGCAACCTCATACGGATCCATTTTCGCATTTTTTATGATGGGCGCCGCGCTGATCGCACTGGGCATATTCCTTTCATCTCTGACGGACAACCAGGGATTTGCGGCTGGTATCGGTATTGCGGTGATCCTCTTGAATTATTACAGTGTCAGGCTGTCGGAGCATGTCTCGTCTACGGCCATGGGGACCGTGATCGCCTTCGGCGTCCTCATTCTTGCCCTGGGCGCCGTGATCTGGTACCTGACCAAAAATGAAAACCTGGCCTATGGCTGCTGCTTTGCTTTGGCCGCCGTGCTCATCCTTGTGAATGTGCTGGACGGGGCGGCTCTGGAGGGCCTGCTGCCGGACCTCATGGAAAAGCTGTCTCTGTTTGCACGGCTCGATACATTTGTAAACGGCACCTTTGATCTGACGGCGATCGTATATGATATGAGCGTGATCGTCTTTTTCCTGTTCCTTTCCGTGCAGTCGCTGGAGAAGAGGAGGTATAATTGATGAGAAAAGATCTGAAACGCAGTTCCTCCTCAGAACCGGCGAGAGAGCATACAATTGCCTTTCGGGGGGGCGGCTATTCCCTCGTGATCACCGCCATCATGCTGGCTCTCCTGATTGTGGTGAATATTTTCGCCTCCGCTCTGCCCACATCCATGACCAAGTATGACATCAGCGCTTCAAAGCTCTACTCCATCACCAGCAACACAAAGGTGGTGGTGAACGCACTGGAAGAGGACGTGACGATCTACTGGATCGTACAGTCCGGCAAAGAGGATGAGGTGATCGAGAACCTGCTGAGCAAGTATGAAAGCCTCTCTGACCATATTGAAATCGTCAAAAAGAATCCGGATGTTTTCCCCACCTTTGCCGAGCAATATACGGATGAGACCGTTTCGAACAACAGCCTCGTCGTGGAGTGCGGAGAACGCAGCCGGTTCATCGGATACGATGACATCTACCTCCAGGAAGCGGACCTGTATTCCTACTCCTATAATACTTCCTTTGATGGAGAGGGGTCCATCACCTCCGCGATCGATTATGTGGTGAACGAGGAGCAGCCCCAACTGTACCTGTTGGAAGGGCATGGGGAGGCGGAGCTTCCCGCTTCCTTCCGTGAGCAGATCGAAAAGGAAAACATGGAGTGCAGCACATTCTCGCTGCTGACGGCGGACGGAGTGCCGGAGGAAGCCGACTGCGTAGTAATTTATGGACCGGAGAGCGACATTTCCGCAGAGGAAAAGGAGCTGCTGGCCGACTATGTGACGGGCGGTGGGAAATTGCTGGTCATGGCCGGACCCACGGAAAGCGGGGTCCTGGAAAATCTCTACAGCCTTCTGGCGGATTACGGCGTAAGCACAGAGGAGGGGGTCGTCGTGGAGGCGGACCGGGAGCACTATGCTTTCCAGTTGCCCTATGTGCTCCTGCCGGATATGTCCAGCAGCGAGATCACGGACTCGCTGATTGAGGAGCACTATTATCCCATCATGCCCATCTCCCAGGCGCTGACGGTAAGCGGCTCTGCCGTCGGCGCGACTGTAACGGAACTGCTCACCACTTCCGACGCCTCGTTCAGCAAGGTGGACGGGTATGACATTACAACGTATGAAAAGGAAGAGGGCGACATAGACGGCCCGTTTACAGTCGCCGTATCTGTCTCTTGTGACGGCGGAGGAGGCATGGTCTGGTTTTCCTCTTCCAGCTTCCTGGAGGATATGTACAATGCATATTCCTCCGGCGCAAACGTGGACCTGACCATGAATGCCCTCGCCTCCCTCGTCGGCGAAAGCGACGCGATGGCGATCCGCAGCAAATCCTTGAACTATAACTATCTGACCATTCGGGATTCCACGGCTTCCCTTTTGAAAGTGGCGATGATCGGTGTGTTCCCGCTCCTGTATTTGGGGATTGGGATGGGCGTGATTTTGAGGAGAAGGAGGATGCAGAGTGAAACGGTCTAGGAGGCTCGTGATACTGTTGGGACTTCTGCTTGCGGCCTGTGCCGCGACATTCGGCGTCATTCGGTATGAGGAGCATAAGGAGGTGATCCGGAACAGCGATGCCATCGTTTTGGAGATCGATAGCGACGCTGTGCAGACACTGTCCTGGGAATACGGGTCCGAAACACTCGCGTTCCACAAAGAGGACACATGGCTTTATGACGGGGATGCGGCATTCCCGGTGGATGAGGAAAAGATGCAGGAGAGGTTGGAACTGTTTCGGGCTTTCGGCGTTTCCTTTATCATCGAAGACGTGGAGGATTACGGTCAGTATGGCCTGGATAAACCGATCTGCACCATCCACCTGTCAACGGCGGATGAGACCTGGGAGATCCTGCTGGGCAATTACAGCAGCATGGATTCGCAGCGGTATGTCTCCGTTGGGGACGGAAACGTCTATCTGGTGCAGAATGATCCGCTGGACTATTTTGACGCCGGCCTCAGCGATATGATCGATCACGATGAAACGCCGGATTTTGACAAAGTGACGGGGATCCGGTTCGCCGGTACGGAATCGTACAGCATCACCTATGAGGAGGACAGCGGCAACACCTACTGCGAGGAGGATGTATACTTTGCGGAACGGGCGGGGAGCCTGCTGCCGCTTGATACATCCAGAGTAGATGCCTATCTGCAAAAAATCAGCGGACTGAGCCTGACCGATTATGTGACCTACAACGCCACGGCGGAGGAACTGGAGGCCTGCGGACTGGATACGCCGGAGCTCACGGTCACGGTGGACTACACATATGAGGACGAGGCGCGCAATGAGATCACCCAGACCTTTGCCCTCCAGATCAGCCGGGACCCGGAGGAGCAAAAAGCCGCCGAAGAAGCCTCCGATCAGGAGGAAGGTACTGCCGAGGAGGAGATCACGGCATACGCAAGGGTGGGAGACTCCCGGATTGTCTACCGGATCACAGCGAATGAATATAAGGCGCTGATGGACGCCTCCTATGACGCGCTCCGCCATCTTGAGGTGCTCTCCGCAGACTTTTCTGACGTCACGCAGCTCGATATCTCCCTGGAGGGGGCCGCATACAGCATAACCGCCGAAGGGAGCGGAGATGGCCGCACCTACTCTTATTTGGGGGAGGAATTGGAGATCGGCGATCTCCAGAGCGCGCTGGAATCCCTCAAGGCCGAGAGCTTTACAGACGAACGCCCAACGCAGAAAAAGGAGATCGGCCTGACTGTCCATCTGGACAATGAAAACTACCCTGAAGTCCGGATCGAGCTGTACCGGTACGACGGAACGAACTGCCTTGCGGTGGTGGATGGGACGCCGGTGTCCCTGGTGGCGAGAGCCGATGTGGTCGATTTGATAGAGGCTGTCAATGAGATCGTTTTGAACTGACCCCGCGCGGCGCCGGGCGGAAGGCATAGGCGCGGATCGTCCTGAGAGAGCGGCTTTGGTGCGGACCAAAGCCGCTCTCTGCCGTTTACGCGGGGGATGCCCGCGGTCGGCCCGGAAGCTGCTGTTGCATTTCAGGGAAAAGAACGATATAATATCACCAATCGACGCGGCACATGGACGCACCGGCTGCGGCGTCCTGATTCGGATTGAGCGCAAGCGAGGAGGAAACCTCATGCCCATCATTTCCATCATCGTTCCCGTCTACAAGGCGGAAGCTGTTCTCCCCAAATGTGTGGAGTCCGTACTGGCACAGACTTTTCAGGACTGGGAGCTGCTCCTCATTGACGACGGCTCCCCGGACGGAAGCGGAGGGCTCTGTGACCGATACGCAGCCGGAGACGGACGTGTGCGGGTGTTCCATAAGCCCAACGGCGGGGTGAGTTCCGCCCGGAACCTGGGGATGCAGGCGGCGGCGGGGGAGCACATTCTTTTTGTGGATGCCGACGACTGGATCGCCCCCGAGCTGTGCGCTACCCTGCTGGATGCGCTCCGTTCGGGGCAGGCCGATACCGCGGGGTGCGCCCACTGGAATGTGCGTCCGGACGGGGAGAAGTGGGCTGAACCCGGCGCCATGCCGTCGGGGGTGTACGGCTCGGAGGAGATCCGGGGGGGGGGGGGTGGTGGACCGGCTTCTGGGCAGCCGCCTTGGAAAGCCGGGCGAGGTCCTTAACGGATACATTTGGCGCTTCCTCTTTTCCAGGGCCATCCTCGCAGAGCACGACCTGCGTTTTTCCGGCGCTTATCTGGAGGACGAGCTGTTTCTGATGGAATACTTCTGCCTTTCCCGGAGGCTGGCAATGGTGGATGCGCCCCTGTACTACTATCTGCAAAATCCGGCCTCCGTGACCCGGAATTACCTCCCGGATTATATGGATACCTTCCGAAAATTTTATGCGGATAAGAGCGCCCTGGCGGCCAGGTACGGGCTGGACGACGACGATCCGGAGTGGAGAGAGAGCACCTGCTGGGCGGGGCTCCTCATCGCCATAGGCAACGAATTTGCCGCCGGCAATCCGGCCACCATGCAGGAGAAGAAGCGCAGGGTGGCGGCCTATGCGCTGGAGAGCGAGATGGCGGAGGCGATCCGGAAGCTGAAGCCCCGGGGCCTGGGACGGAATAAGCAGATCGTCGCCAATCTGGTGCGCCGGCGGTGGTATACGGCGCTGGCCCTGATGTACAGTCTCAAGAACCGGTAAGAGGAGGCGTTTCCCTTGGAGATGATGGAAAACAGCGCGGTGGGAGGACTTCTGCTGCGGCTGTGGTATGTGTTATACGGCTGGTATGAGGAGAGCGGCCTGGCCAGGTTCCTGCGGGGGGTGTCCCGCGTGTGGACCCGCTGGTTTCACGCAAGCGCCGTTATGAGCCTTCTGGTCCGGGAGGGGGTCCTCCCCAGGGCATGGCGGGACAGCCTGATCTGCCGGGCAATGGAGACGCTGCTCAATCTCCCGGCGGCGCTTCTGCACTGGATTTACCGAAAGTTCCGGCCGGTATTCGACAACAGCGTGTGCGCCCTTCTGGCCTTTGGGGCGGGGGAGCAGACGCCGGCGGCCATCGGCTGGCTGATGCTGGCGGTCATGGTGGTGCCCTACGACAACTGGGACAATCGCTACTCCCTGATGGGCTTTGTTCTCATGGCGCTGCTTTTCCTGGCGGGCGGTATGCGCAGCCGGGCTCTGCGGCTGGACCTCAAGAGCATAGGGCCCTATGCGGTCATTTTTGCCGGGGCGGTATGTCTGGCCTGGCCGGTGTCCTATTCCTCGGCGCTGTCCCTGCGCTTCCTCTTTTTCCATCTGACCGGTATGCTCTGCGTGGCGGTGACAGTAAGCAGTGTGGAGCGCCCGGGTCAACTCAAGCGCTTGGCGGGATTTGCCTCTCTGGCCATGTTCTGTACCGGGGCCTATGGCATCGTGCAGCGTATCCAGGGGGTGGAGGTCAACTACTCCTATGTGGACCCGCTCCTCAACGAGGGGATGCCGGGCCGGGTGTTCTCGGTCTTTGAGAATCCAAACGCCTTTGCCGAGGTGTTGGTGATGCTCATTCCTCTGGCGGCGGCGCTGGTGCTGTGCAGCAAATCTGTCTGGGGCCGCCTGGGGGCGCTGTGCGCGGCGGGCGTGGGTATCATGGCTTTGGGCATGACCTATTCCAGAGCCAGTTGGATCGGCGCGGTGGTGTCGGCGGCGGTCTTTGTATTCCTGTGGAACCGGAAGCTGATCCCAGGGCTGATCCTCCTGGGCCTGCTGGCGCTTCCCATGCTGCCGGACACTATTTTCAACCGGATCCTTACGATTTTCAACCTGAAGGACAGCTCCACCTCCAGCCGCTTCCCACTGTATCAGGCGGCTTTGGAGATGATCCGGGAACGCCCTGTCCGGGGCGCGGGGCTGGGTACCGATGCGGTGCGGCTGGCCATCAAGGACCTGAACCTCTATCACGGCACGGCGCCCTTTGTCCACGCCCACAACCTTTATTTGCAGATCTGGCTGGAGACCGGCCTCATTGGCATCATGTCTTATTTGGCTACCATGATCTCCGGGGTCAAGGCAGCGTCCAAGGCGGCAAGGCTCCACTGCCCCCATGAGGTGCGCCTCATCACCACCCCTACCCCCTTGGGCCCCCCCGCCGCCGTGGCGGGCATCCTGGTGGACTGTCTGGCCGACTACCTGTGGAATTATCCCCGCGTCATGGTGATCTTTTGGTTTGTCTTTTCGGTGATGCTCTCCGGCGTCAAGCTGGCCCGCCGCGCCGCCGCCCAAAAGGGGGAGCCGGGGGGGCCGCGCCTGTGAGAAAGCGCCTTCTGGTCTCCGATATGGACCATACCCTCCTCAATGAGCGGGCTCAGCTTGACCCGGAAAATCTGGCGGCGATCCGACGGCATGTGGAGGGAGGCGGGTGGCCACCGGCCGCGCACCCGCCGCCATCCGGGTCTTTCCCGAGCTGCTGCCGTGGATCAACCTGCCTGTGATCACGGGGAACGGCGGACAGGTGGTGGACCTGAGCGACCACGACAGGGTCCTCTACCGCGAGACGCTTCCGCCGGACGTGTATCCGCTGATGGCGGAAGCGCTGGAGCGGTTTCCCAGGATGGGGGCGGTGGCCTATTATAAGCTGGACAGTTTCTGTGCCTTTCGGGTCAACACCTACGTGGAGGACCTGATCGCAAAGGAACAGCGGCCGGCGGCGCCCGCAACGGTGGAGGATTCCTACAAGCCCTGGAATAAGACCCTGATGACCGAGACGCACGACTATATGCGCGCGGTGCAGGCGTGGATGGACCCCCGCATCACCGGCCTGGCCCGCACGGTCTTTTCCGAGGATACCTATCTGGAGATCCTGCCGCGGGACGTCTCAAAGGGCAATGCCCTCCGGGTACTGCTGGAGATGAAAGGCATTGACCCGGCAGAAACGGTGGCCATTGGAGATGCCCCCAACGACCGGGAGATGCTCCGGCTGGCGGGTCTGGGCGTGGCGGTGTCCAACGCCGCGCCCGAGCTGCGCGCAGTGGCCGATGAGACGGTCTGCTCCAATGAGGAGCATGGAGTAAAGATGTGTCTGGAGCGTTTTTTTGAGATGTGAAAAGGACCGCGTACCAGTATTATGGTACGCGGTCCTTTTGGATTCCGGTTCAGCCGCTGACCATCCAGCCGGGGAGCCTGACGGGCCCCATCAGCTTCAGGATGCAGAAAAACACGCCAATGGCCAGCAGAATATCGCCCAGACTGGCAAACCCTCCGATCAAAGGGAGCGGGCAGTGGAGTATGTCGCCTAAAAAGAGGAAACGGGTGTCCGGTCCGGCGAGGCAGTACATGGGGATATCACCGTTCAGAAGGGAGGAGACCCCTTCGGGAGAGAGCTGGGACAACGCGCGGGAGGAAACCGGCATGCGAAAATGGTTGGAAAAGATGACCAGAGCGTTGCAGAATCCGCCCAGACCTGCAAAGATCGCGGTTTTGTGCAGGTGCCGATTGAGAAAGACGAAGAGCAGCAGAAGAAGATAGGAGAGCGCCACCAGCAGGGTGGCAAGGGAGGGAAGAAGAGGCAGTGCGCCTTGCAGCAGCAGAGCGGCCACCGGAAGCAAGAGCGCCCGCACTCCGGCGCGCTCAAAGCGGCTCAGCCGGCCTCCTGTACACCAGCCGACCGCCAGAGAGCAGAGCACGGCGACCGTCAGCATGCGGAACCCGCCTCCTCGGGAACCGGAGCGTCCTCCTCCAGTGCAAGCTCGCCCCGCTCGCTCATGCCTGCCACCACTTCAGCCACTTGGGGGTGGAACTGCTTGCCGGCCTCGGACCGCAGAATCTCTGCCGCTTGGGCGGGGGTGCGGCCCTTGCGGTAGGGGCGGTCGCTGGTGATGGCGTCATAGGCGTCCGCCGCCCCCAGGATATAGACCTCCAGCGGCACCTGATCTCCGGCGGTGCCATCGGGATATCCGCGTCCGTCATAGAACTCATGGTGGTGAAGGATCAAGGGGATGAGCTCCTGATAGGCGTCGATATTGCGCAGGATATCCACGCCCTGCTGGGGGTGACGCTGGATGATCGCCCGCTCCTCGGGCGTGAGGGCCCCCGGCTTCTGCAAAATCGAGTCGGGGACGCCGATTTTGCCGATGTCGTGGAACAGCGCGGCATCGGAGAGCAGACGAATGCGTTTTTCAGGGAGCTTCATCGCCTGAGCGATGCGGACCGTATAGGCGGCTACCCGGCTGGAATGGCCCAAGGTATACGTATCCTTGGCCTCCAGCGCGGCGGCAAAGGCTTTCACGATGCTGTACTGCTGCCGCTGGCCGTCGAGATAGAGCTTGAAGGAATACCGGGCCAGGAGGACGGGCAGCATGAAGAGCAGGGCCAGCCAGGCTCCGTTCTGCATGCCCAGCAGCATGGCCAGAAAGTAGCCGATGGGCGCGGAGCAGACGATGCTGGGGACCAGACCTCCAAACATGAGAAAGACGGTGGGGAACGGCTTCATGTTCTGACTGATCATGTAATAGACCATGATGACCACCACGTTGGCCGCCATGGAGAGCACGATAAAGAGGGCCGCCGGAAGCAGCACGTCGGGGAGAACGATATCTCCGGGGATGCCGTCGGCGGCATAATAGGCAAGCCCGGCGATGGCGTAGGAGATACTGTGATTGCCCAAATTAAAGAGTGTTTTGACAGGCGAGGTGTTGAGAATATGGCTGTATCCCTTGCCGTCGGGAGCAGGGACGACCACCAGCGGATAGGTGATCAGATTGATGACGATGGCGGCCTCGGGGCCCATGACCAAGATAGAGGCCAGCACACTGATGAAGGAGAGATCCACGGTACAGTCGTCACGCACATAGAGAGGGAGACAGCAGCAGACCCAGCACAGCAGGGCCAGCGCGACAAAAACACCGATCTCATGGCCGGTCCATGGCTGCGCGCGGAAAAAGAAAAAGCGCCTTGCGGAAGAGAGACTGATGACGAGGCCGAGGGCGCCGATAAGAATCATATACCACTTTATGACAGAACGCATAGGTGCCTCCTGT
>OBWL01001589.1_pt1 | contig 12352 bp, 10 predicted proteins | sample 1538061 | NCBI WGS metagenome assembly OBWL01 (sample SAMEA2580085, study PRJEB22360) | human gut metagenome | biome: human gut; feature: human-associated habitat; material: faeces | place: Denmark | collected 2008/2010
CGTAGGAGTCAATAGTTTTTCAAAGAAATTTTCAAAATTAACAGCTTGATAAATTCCGATTTCTCAGTTTCAAAAATTAGAATTTGAGCAAAAGCCCAAGGGACTAATGTCCCCTATGCTTTTCTCTTTTCTTTTGCTGTTTCAGTTCAAACATTCGCAGTTCGTCCGCTTCTTTTTTCTCACGGCTCCTCACTTTACGCTCATGTTTATTCTGTTCCTGCTGTAATTTCAATGCCTGCTGCGATTTTGTGCCGATGCCTGTTTCCTGCATCTGTTTTTTCGCTTCACGTTGCATCCTTTTGGGATTTCTTTTTATATCTTTTACAACAGTATCAACAGCCGGACTGAATTTCAAACTAAAATAGTATTTTTGAATATATTCCTGCACTTCGTAATCCTTTGGTTCTGCACCAAATGTTACCTTCGCCACAGATAGTTTACCATCTTCAATACGTTCAAATACACCTACCCAAAATGGTTCTTCAAAATATACCGTCAGTTTTCCACTTGCTTTGTCCATAAGAATCCCTCCTAAAATGAATTGAACAAAGAATGGACAACCCGGAGGGGCAGGTTACTTACCCTATTTGCATAGGACGGCTGGGCTACCTACCAGCTCTAGTACATTTTTAATGTACATTGCGTTTTTATCTTTGTATTTATAATCAAGCCATATGGCACGATTAACTTATTCGGTCAATTCCGATTTTCTTAATTCTACAAACTGGAAGTTGTCAAAGAGAATTGTTCCAGTATTCCACAGTATTGCCATTCACATCATAGAATGTAATGGTTCCCGCATTTATAGGCAAAACAATCGCAAAAGGTTTATTGCTGTCAATGTCAAGCACTTGAATTGTGTTGCCGTCATCTATTTCAAGCTGTGTTACCTGTTGCTGATTCATAGAAATAAATGCTCGCTCATTATATCCTTCTACGGTGTACTCGGCAATTCCTCTTTGAACCCCCGAAAGGTTTCCACCCCCACGGAAAAAGTATCCAAAGGAAAGACCAGGGCGGTTGACATAGACGGAAAAAGAATGGTCACTCAAATCCTGAGGGTAAGAAATATATGCAGCCATCGTGCTGGAAACGCTTCCATCGACCGTCCAATCATCCTTAATCTTCTGCGACGAACGAATATCTGCCTCCAGCTTAGATGAAGTCACGCCGATCTCATTGTTCGTATAAAGAAAACAAACAAATAAAATACAAACAAGAACAACCCCTATCACAATTTTAAGAAATATTTTTTTCACGCTATCAAAACTCCTTGTCAACTTCCGATTTGCAAATTTCTTTCTCTCATAATACCACACTTTTTTCATCATAGATACAGCTATTTCTGCTTCCGAAATTCTTCTAGTATTTTTTCCTCCCTTTCTCGTTCCTCGCAATATTTCCAGAAATCGTCCAAAAATTCATCAACAGATTTTTCCGGTGCTTCTGTCGGTTCAAGTTCTTCCAGCCTTTTTACAATTTTTATAACTTCTTCGGCATCAAATTCCTCATCGGTTGCTACCAACGTATAATAGTCAAGTTTTTCTTTCAGCATATCTATTTCTTTTTCCTTATTCATGCCAAAGTCCTCCCTTCACTATATACATGACAGTTTTCGACAAAATCTTACAAATTATTTTGGAATTGTTTTCTTCTATTTGTCCTTTTTCGGTGGAAATTCCATCTTAAACTTATACTGGAATCCCTTGATTTCTTTACCATCTTTCGTATAGGAAAATTCCTGTACACTCTCTGGAATCAGGTACGCATCATAGCTACCCTTCTTGCCTTTTAATCCTTTTACAAGTATCTTTTTCCCTTGAAGCAGGCTCTTGACCTGTGTATCGGAAAGTGTTACCCCAAGTGCCTTGCCGACATTCATACCGCACTTCCCGGTACAGTACGCTCCGAATTTTCCCTTGACTACATCAGCACCACACTTCGGGCATTTGCCTAGCACTTCCTGTCCACCCTTACATGTGCCAAACATGGCTTTATGTTCATCACTAACGCTGTGATAGGTCTTTACAAGATCAGTTACCATTGCTTCAATACCTGACATAAACTGTTCTGCAGCAACTTCTCCTTTGGATACAAGAGTAAGCTCATTCTCCCAGTCAGCGGTCAGTTTCGGAGATTTTACTACATCTGGAAGTATCGTGATCAGCTTCATTCCATCCTCTGTCGGAATCATCTGCTTTTTCTCACGCTTTACAAATCCGTCTTTTACCAGCTTTTCTATGATATCGGCTCTGGTGGCAGGTGTGCCAAGTCCTTTTCTCTCCACTTCATCGCCCATATCCTCTACTCCGGCTCTCTCCATGGCGGACAGCAGGCTGTCCTCAGTGTAATGTTTTGGCGGCTGTGTGAAATGCTCGGAAACCTTTGTCTGCTCCACTGCAATCATCATGCCCTCACGAAGCTCCGGCAGCTTCTTTTCTTCCTCTGCATCCGATTTATCCTCTGCGGTTTTATAGGAATTTTTGAAGAAATCCTCAAATTCCTTCCATCCATTTTTCCATACTTCCTTACCGGATACCTTAAATACAGTATTGTTGCAGGTAATCACTGCCTTTGTGGAATTATAAATGTGCTTCTCCCCGGTCGCACACAGCAGACGGTTTGCACAAAGGGAAAGTATCTTCATTTCGCTCTCCGGGATTGCCTTTAAGTCCTGCTTGATGATCTCCATGGTAGGAATGATTGCGTGGTGGTCCGTCACTTTCTTGCTGTTCAAAATTCTTTTAATATCTGGATTGAACATGATATTCTGTTCAAATAACAGAGAATTGAAAATCGCTTCGATCACATTTTTTGCAGTACCTTCCATGTCATCGGAAAGATACTGGCTGTCTGTTCTTGGATAAGTCACTAACTTTTTCTCATAAAGGCTCTGCGTATATTCCAATGTCTGCTTGGCAGTAAAACCAAACAGACGGTTTGCATCCCTCTGGAGTGTTGTAAGGTCATAGAGTTTCGGCGGTGCTACCCACTTTTCTTCCTTTACCACGGAAGTGACAAGAGCCTGTCCGTTTTCACAAGTTTCTGCAATTCTATCTGCTTCCGTTTTATCACTGATATGCTCTGATACCGCATCCAGACCATTTCCCATGATGTGAGCCATATAATAGGCTTCTTTCTTGAAATTCATGATTTTACTTTCACGATCCACCAGCATGGCAAGTGTCGGTGTCTGCACTCTGCCAACCTTCAATGCCTTACCGCCATATAATACCGTAAAAAGTCTTGTCCCATTGATACCCACAAGCCAGTCTGCTTCCTGCCTGCATAATGCTGAATGATACAAGTTATCATAGTCGCTGCCTGGGCGAAGATTATGGAAGCCGTCACGGATAGCACTTTCCTCCATGGAAGAAATCCATAACCGCTTCATCGGTTTTCTGCACCCTGCCATGTTGTAGGTCAGGCGAAAGATCAGCTCACCCTCCCTTCCGGCATCGGTAGCACACACGACGGCATCTACCCTGTCATCATGCATGAGCTTTTTCAAAATCTGATACTGTGCTTTTGTATCACTTTTCACTTCATGCTGCCATTCCTGCGGAATGATCGGAAGGCTCTCATAGCTCCATTTCTTCCATGCTTCCTCATAGCTTTCCGGCTGTGCCAGTTCTACCAGATGTCCCACGCACCATGATACCAGATAGTCATTGCCTTCCAAATATCCGTCCTTACGCTGTGTGGCACCAAGAACTGCCGCAATGCTCTGTGCCACACTCGGCTTCTCTGCAATTACAAGCTCCATCTCTATTCCTCCCCATTTTCTTCATCATTCTCGTTGTTGTTATCTTCATTGTCATTCTCGTCTGTGTCTACTGATTCTGTATCATCACCACCATTTATGAATGCTTCGTCGGAATCCTGCTCGGTTTCTTCCTCGTCATCATAATCGTAGTCCTCGTCAAGCTCGTCCTCATCTTCATCCTCATCAATGAAGTTTTCCTTTTTCTTCTTGGATTTCACAACATATACCACTCCGATCACAGCTACCGCAGCAATGCCTATTAAAATATATGTAAAGCCGGAACCATCTGCTTTTGCGGTATCCTCTTTCGGCTCACTTGTATCTTCCGTGCTATCTTCGGTACTGCCCTCAACACTTTCCGTTCCCTGTTTTTTCTCTCCTGTGGTATCTGCATTATTATTTGACAATGCACTGTCTTTGGTAGGAATTGCAGATTCCAATGCTGCTGAATTTTTCGGAAGTGTCTCGCTGTTATCCGTTGTGGTATTTAACAGGTCATTTTCACTGACTTCGGTAAGGAAATATACCTTTTCATCTTCCCCGTCACGATCAATCACCAGATAAAATACCTTTTCTGATGCAGTCTGGATTGTATAAAATTCCTTGCCTTTTTCAGAAGTCTGGCTGTCACTGCTCTGGTCGGTATCCTTAGAAGTATCTCCCGTACTCGGGGACTGCTTGGCTGATGTTCCTGTACTGCTTGAAGTTGTTCCACTGCCTGTTTGGGAAACAGTATTTCCATTGCTGTCTGTCTTGGTATGGTCTGTAACCTGTGCGGTTGCAGAGCTAGGCTTGGTTGCTGACGCATCCACCGGGAGCTGCTGTGCCGGATCTTTTTCACTGCTGTCCTTATTCTCCGGATCGGTGTAATACGGATTGGCTGTTTTATAGATTTCAGAGGTATTTCCTGCATTATCCATGGCAGAAATCGTGAAATACTGATACCCTGCATCGAACTGTTGCAGACGGATATTCAAGGCTCCATTCGTATGCTCTGTAAACTCATAGCCATTGACATAGATTGCCTTGATACCGGAATCCGTATCATGTGCCTGAATACTCAATAGACCATCGCTGACTGCCGCATTTAAGGTAGGCTTTGTAAAATCAAAGCACTTGATGTAGCGATTTTTCTCGTAGGTCTTGCCCTTCTGGTCTGTGACCTGCACATAAATGGTGCTGTTTTCGGAAATCTCTATGTACATATCCTCGGTAATGTCTGTCCAGCTTCCATTCTGCCCGACTTTTGCCTTTACTGTCTGAATGGTAAAATTGCCGGATACAATAGTATCCACCACCTTGACTGTTACTTTCGTGGTATCGTTATGCCACCCAGAAGGTGTATTGATTGTAATTTTCACACTCGGATTGATATAGGCACATTCCTTGTAATCCTTTGCACACACCTCACAATCTTCATCTACTGCATACTGACTGCATTTTTCCTTGCAGGTGCATTTTGCGGCAGGCTGTGTCTCCTCAGTTGTGCCTTCTGTGGAATTTTCTGTTGTATTCTCCGTGGACTGCTCTGTATGATTTTCTCCACTACCGGAACTGTCCTTGTTATCAGTGCCGAACGCTGTGCTTTCTGCACTGCCTTCCTCTGCCGCACTCTCTGTTTTCTGCTCTGCAGTATCCTCCGCATGAACCTCTATCGTATTTGTCCTGTTGGCAAAAAATGCCCCAATCGGCATACAAAAAAGTATTGCCGACAGCATAAGGGACACTACCGCCCTAGCCGATAATTTCCTGTTTTTCATTGATTGAAACCTCCTTTTCCTGTTCCCGTTTCTGTAATAAATTTCTGACTTCATCCTCACTGAGCTTGTTTAACATCTGCAAACGCTCCGATGAGATTTTATATTTTCGTATGATCTTCATGGCTTCGGCATCCTCCGCCATCTGTTTCTGTTCTGCAAGGTCTTTTTCCTTTGCCTGTAGCTGTGCTATCTGCTCTCTGACCTTTTTAAGCTGTGAATTGATTCGTTCTACTGACAAAAATAATTCCTCCCTTCGCTAATTCAATCTTCCAAAACCATAGAAATGGCTCTGCCAGTAAGAAGTATTGATTGATGTGTACTGAATTGGATCACCGCAATGCACCATCGTACCGTTTCCACAGTAGATACCAACGTGTGTAACCGGACGTCCTGCATTATAGGTTCCTGTAAAAAATATAATGTCCCCTGCCTTTGCATCTGCCGCTGATACCGGAGTACACTGGTCATAAATGCCCTGTGCTGTGGTCCTTGGCAGGTTATGTACGCCACTGTTTGAAAATACCCAGCATACAAAACCGGAACAGTCAAAACTAGCCGGAGCTGTGCCGCCAAAAGTATATGGCATTCCCAGATACCTGTTTGCTTCACGCATAAGCGTCTGTACGGTTGCATCATCATAGGATTCCGGCGGTATCACATTGCTGGTTCCTCCTCCGGTGCCGCCCGTTGTTTCTCCATAAATGGTCTGTTCTCCTGCTTCAAAATAAAATAACGGGTTATAATACACCCCGTTATACAGACATTCAATATGAAGGTGGCTTCCGGTACTGCTTCCTGTATTTCCGCTTTTGCCTATATTGTCACCCTTTTTTATACTCTGCCCTGCGGATACATTTAAGCTGTCCATGTGGGCATATTTTGTGGTATATCCCTTGCTGTCCGTAATCACCACATAATTCCCATAGTATGAATCGTAAGCCGCTTCCGCAACCGTTCCGTCATGGGCTGCATACACGAGCGTTCCTGTCGGTACTGCTATGTCCACGCCCCTGTGAAGCTCCTCTGCTCCGGTGTTCGGATTCTTCCGGTATCCATAATAACTGCTGATATAGTAGTACCAGTAGTAATCCACGGGTGTTCCAAATACCTGTAACCCGCCTTTTGTCTCCGTATAGGCTCCAAAAATTTCCGTCTGTTCGCTGTCCATGCGTCCGGCTACAATGCTCTCAAGCGGTGTGACCGTAAGTGTGACACGAAGAATTGTTACGGTATATTCTTCTTCCTCCTCATACTCGTATTCCTCGGTACGGGTAGTCCCGTCCGGATTTGTTACTATTCTGGTTCCGGTCTTTGTGACTGTCCTTGTCCGTGTTTCCTCTACTTCCTCGGTAGTGAGTGAATACATGGCATCAAATAATTCCTGAATCTCACTCTCTATTCCTGCGGCAGTAAATTCCGTATGGACTGCGGAAAGATAACTGATCAGTGTGTACGGATCATGCCCGATTGCACCAAGGTTATAATCGTATTCATCATATCCCGGATAATCAGTTTCAATCCGGTCAATCTTATTTTGCAGTTCCATTTCCTTTTCTGTAAAAGATAAATCTGCTGCATCAATCTCTGCCGGAAGGCTAAGATATGTGCTTGCCATCGTTGTTGTCACAGTTCCGGTAAACATGGAACCGCAGCTTGATAGTGCCGACATGATCATAATGAGCAAAAGTGCAAAAATACCCACTGTGATAATCAGTGTTTTATTTTTCGTGGCAATTTCCTGTAACTTCTTTGCAATCCCGGTTGCAGCATTGGCTGTCTTTGTAAATGTTTCCTTTGCAGTCTTGGCTTCTGCTCCTACCCGCCTTGCCTTGGCATACTCACGCTTGATGCGCTGTTTCTGTAACTGCCTTTGCAACTGCTTCTTTGGACTGTTGCCCTTTAGATGTGGATTTTCACTGATGAATTTCTCATACTCCAGCTTCATATCCGCTGTAACCTGTTTTTTGTGCAATCGCTCTAAGCGGTCACGCTTTCTCTGTGCCTTGCTCTTGCGGTGATACTTCATATAGTGGTAAATATCCTCGGCTCGCTGTTCCGTCTTGTGTGCGCCCTCCACAGCAGAATTATCCTTTTCTGTCTCTGCAATCTTGCGATGCACAAAATACATATTTTCGGTCTGGAGCTTGTGAACCGCAGTTTTTCCCAGTCCATCCGGTTTAAATGGCTTCTCCACATCCACCGGAACCACAACATACTTTGCTTTTCCGGTCTGTTCATCAAAGACACGCTTCATCTCATACTGCCGCTTTGTCGGCATCTTGTCCTTTGCTTTCTGCAACTTTCGGCGGTTCTTTTCCGACTTATCAAAAGCCTTCTGTACTTTTTGGTCTGTAAATTCGTCCGCCTGCCCCTGCGAAAATGTGGCGTCCTTTGTCTGAAGATCTCCATAATCGGACTGCTTTGCATTTTCTGACTTTGCACGCTCTCTGTGTGCGTGTTCTCTCTGCACACGCCTTTTGTGATATTTTCCTTTTTCCTCAGACCGTTGGTAGGTATTTCTAACGTGGTAATTGTCCTGAAAACTGTCTGCGTCCTCTGTATGGAAATTTGTAGCATTACCGTTTTCCACATTGATAAAGCTGTTTTCCTTTAAGAATGTCTTTTCCGCTTCGGCTTCCGACTTCTGGACATTGTGACCAGAAGTGTCCTGTTGTTGCTGTCGGTAATATTTTTTCTTATTATTTTTCCTGTATTCTGTCCCAGTATTAAACTCTGACTTCTGGACGCTGTGACCAGAAGTTGCATTTCCTGTACGACTGCCATGGTTTGCATCCCGTGGCAGATTGCTCACAGGCTTCTCGCTGGCACTAAACTGGTTTTCCACAGAAAAGGTGTTGTCCTGCCTGTATTCTGTATGATTTGCTCCAGTCACTTCCTTATCCTTGGAAAATGTCTCTTTTTCAAATGCCTTTACTGCCTGCTTTTTTTGTCTCTTTTCTGCCATTTACACTGCGTCCTCCTTCTGCACCGATTCCTCCGGCTTGGTATTCATAATTCTGTAGGTCTTGGTGTCTGTCGGGTATTTATCCACGAATGGAATAACCACGTTATCAAACAGTATCAGACCACTTCCCGGCTCGGAGTTGGTGACATAGGAAAGTTGCTTATCAGAAAGTCCCAGTTTATCAGCGAGAATTGCCTGATCTTTGGCATTCTGATTTAACAGATACACAAAATCGCTGTTACCCAAAATACCTTCAATCTCCTCAGAACGAAGAAAATCGCCCACGTTCTGCGTCAAACCTGTCGGAATACCGCCCCATTTTCTGAAACGTTTCCAGATTTCCACGGAATAAATAGCTGTCTGCTTCTCCTTCAGAAGAAGGTGGAACTCATCACAGTAATAACGGGTAGCAATCTTTCGCTCCCTGTTCTGCGATACCCTGTTCCAAACCGCATCCTGCACGATTAACATTCCAAGCTCTTTCAACTGATTTCCCAAGTCTCTGATGTCAAAGCACATGATACGATTGCCGCTGTCTACGTTGGTATGGTGGTTGAAGTAATTCTGAGAACCATGCACATACAGCACAAGGCTGTTTGCGATACGCTCCGCCTTTGGATTTTTGTGTGCTAACAGGGCATCATATAAATCTTCCAGCAGCGGCATATTTTCCGGCACCGGATTTTCAAAATACTTATCATAAATATGACGGATACACTCGTCGATGATACCTTTTTCATCGTTCTGCAATCCATCCTTGCCGCCTGCAATCAGGTCACACAGAGTAATAATAAAATCGGATTTCAGCTTTAACGCTTCCTTATCCCTCTTATGGGATAACTGTATATCCATAGGGTTCAGATAGTCTTTGGAATTGGTGGCAAGTTTTACCACCTGTCCATGTAGTGCTGCCACAAGAGCAAAATACTCTCCCTCCGGATCGCAGATGATAATATCGTCCTTTGTGATAAGAAAACAGCTTAAAATCTCACGCTTTGCACTAAAACTCTTACCACTTCCGGGAGTACCTAAGATAACTCCGTTCGGTGTACGGAGCCTTTTTCTGTCTGCCATAATCATGTTGTTGCTGAGTGCATTTAATCCGTAATAGATTGCCGGAGCAGGCATAAATAATTCCTGTGTGCAGAATGGTACTAAGATTGCGGTACTCTTTGTGGAAAGGGTACGCTCAATTCCGGTTTCATTGCACCCAATCGGCGCAGATGCCATAAGGCCCTGCTCCTGTAAATACTGTAAACATCTAAGGTCACAGTTTGCCTGCTGAATGATACCGGACACTCTCTGCATTAAGCTCTCCAGTTCCCGCTTGGTTCTGCCATAACAGGTAATAAGGAATGTCATATTGATCATCTTCTGATTGCTCGTATTCAAATCATCCAGAAATTCCAGCGTATCCTTTTCATAGGTCACAATATCCGTTGGAAGAATATCCATATCGTAACCGCTTCGGACTGCCTTTTTCTGCTCTTCAATCTTCATTTTCTGGATATTGGAAATAACCGCTTTTAACTTCTTGATTGCCTTTACCGGATCTTCCGTCTGCATGTGCATGGAAATCGTAAGATTAGCATCAATATCCAGAAGATGCTTGATCAGCTCGTCCGTAAACTTCGGTGCGATAATATCCAGATAGGACACACAGCCATACATATTCCCTGACTTAAAGCGGTTCGGATAGCGGAAATCAAATCCCGGCGGTGCAATATAGTCCTTGACCGACTTACCGGATTCTGCCAAATCCTTAAATGAAAAACGGAAAGGCTCCATGGTATCCTGATTAAAATATTCATGCAGGATGCGCAGTCTTTCCTTTCCGTCCAGTCCCCTCGCAAGGGTTCCTATGTTGTTTAAGTTCCGTATGACATCTTTTTCAATGTTGTTAAGGCGGCTCTTGGCTTCCTTGTAGCCATTGCTTTCTACACCAAAAATCAGATATTTTGATTTGATGATACCATTGTTGCCCTTTGCCGCCTGCTTCTTTAACATCTCCGTGTATTCCTCACGGATGTCGTTAAAATCATCCTCCTGCCACGGAATGTCAAACTGTTCTGTAAGCATCTGCTCGTTGACCTGCCTGTTGAAAAGCACCAGTTCAAACTTCACAGACGGATCAAAATAATTGATAAGCTTGCTGTACTGTGCCAGTATGTCCGCCTGGTCATCCACTTCCAGAAGCTCATAGTTTATATCAAAAAATTCCACCATCTTTGTATAATAACGGTGGCTGACCTGACAGATACCATCACGGAACATCTTTTCAAAAGTGATCGTCCTTTGTGCGGTAGTCGGCTTTTCTTTCTCAATGCTCTTTCCCGATAAAATATGCTTTAACTGTATAAGACGCTTCTTTTCTGAAAAGGTAAGACCGCCACTTTTACTGTTGTTCCTGCTATTGCCTTTATAACTGCTTTTTCTGCGGCTTTCCGGTTCTGCCTTTTGCTTTTTCTTCAAGATAACGAACCTCCCTTCGTAATTTTTCTTTTTCTTCCAACTGCTTGTATAAGTTCTCTGACCGGTATGGTCTGATGCCCGGTGTGAGTATCTTCTGCCGGAGCATAAAATACAAAATCTTCTCCGCCGGAAACCCGTTTTTCTCATACATCGCAAAAAAGAAGAACGGAAGCATTGCTCCCATCATAAGAAGTGATGCGGCTGATGTTCCGATCAGTCCCTTAGTTAAAAAATACAAGGGTATCCCGGCTACTGCCGCACCGCTGAAACAAATGATCTGTCTCTTTGTCAAGTTCAGTGCCACTTTTGTCTTGATACCGGACAAATCCTTTGGCACCTGCACGGATATTGCCATTTCGTTCCTCCTTTAATGTGCATTCCAGATAGATTTAGACAGGGAGCCTGTCTTAAAAAGTGAAAAACATAGGATAACGGTATATGCCGCCACTGACCAGAGTGCGGTATGCAGGTTGTCGGCTACTGCCACACCTGCCACCAGCACCGCATAGATAGCAACGCACACCATCATAAAAAAGCCCTGAAATGCCAATGCACAAAGTCCCTTAAAATAATTAGTTCCTATCGTTCCCCATTCCCGATTGGTTACGGTTGCACAGGGAACAGGTGCTACTGATACATAAAGATATATTTCAATCATTCGCCCATAAAGAATGACGGTAATCAGGACTGACATGATTTTCATACATAAACTGACGATCATGGTCTCCATTCCAAGTCCCAACAGCTCTCCTATGCTCATTTCCGAAAACTGCTCATTGAACATCGTCTGCAGCGTACTTGAAACATCAATACTGGTTTCCCCGCTGATTGCTGCGGCGGCAGAATTGACGATGTGGCTTCCCACATCAAATACCGCCATTACAATGTCAAAAGTCTTGCTAAGAAGCATGACTGCAATACACGCTTTCATAAAAAAACGGATAAAAATTGCCGTATTGAAGTCATGCAGATTATTCTTGTCAATAACCATGGAAATAAGCTCGTAGACGAGTACAAAACTGATGATCATTCCCGCTATGGGAATCATCACGTTATCGGACAGGGTTTTTATCATGTCAAAAATACCGGAGTTCCAAGTGCTGGGAGTTTTGCTGACCTCCCCTGCAATCGTGCCTACCTTGTCATTAACATCGGTAAACATGGTTTCAAAGTTGGTCAGAACCCACCCCTGCAACAGTTCCTTTATGAATTCAGTAATCTTATCAATGATCCCACCCATGAATTATGAAAACAGAGTGGTAAGCTGTGGAATTACCGTCTGTGCCACAATGATGATGCCACCGCCACTCATAAGCTGTTTGATGCCCTGTGATTTTATTGATGTGTGATAAAGAAGCAATAGAAGTGTAAAAAATTTTGCCGTTCCTA
>OBWL01001595.1_pt1 | contig 12266 bp, 9 predicted proteins | sample 1538061 | NCBI WGS metagenome assembly OBWL01 (sample SAMEA2580085, study PRJEB22360) | human gut metagenome | biome: human gut; feature: human-associated habitat; material: faeces | place: Denmark | collected 2008/2010
GCGGGTTTGACTGCGTGCTGACCCAAAAGGACGGCAACCGGGTGATCTCGCTGCTGGACACGCAGCACTTTGATGTGGTGGTGATGGATGTGTTTATGAGCGGCGCAGACGCCATGGAAGTGCTGGAACACATGGAGCCCATGGCAGAGAAACCGCTGGTGCTGCTGTTGTCCTCTATGGACACGCCGGAGTTTGAGGAGCAGATGATTCGAGCAGGTGCGGACTATATGCTCATCAAGCCGGTACGGCCCCAGTCGGTGGCGCATCGAATCAGTCGTCTGTCCCAGTGGAAGGCGAAGAGCAAGAACCCGCGTTCCGCCGATGTGCAGGGTGCGGATTTGGATTTGATTATTTCGGACATTATGCGCCAGATCGGCGTACCTGCCCACATTAAGGGCTATCAGTACCTGCGTTCGGCCATCAAGCTGTCAGTGGAAGACTCGGAGATGATGAGCAGCGTGACAAAGCTGCTGTATCCGACGGTAGCCAAGATGCACGGCACCACTGCCTCTCGGGTGGAGCGGGCAATCCGCCACGCCATTGAGGTGGCCTGGGATCGGGGCGATGTGGACGTACTGTCTTCTTATTTCGGCTATACCATTCAATCCCAGCGGGGCAAGCCCACCAACAGCGAGTTTATCGCCATGATCGCCGATAAATTGAAACTAACCTTTAAGTCTGCGTAAAACAGACTGCTTTGTGATTAAATTTGTGATTAAAATTGAAGAATAAAAAATAGAGCTGTACGGCAAAGCGTCGTACAGCTTGTTTTATGCTTATGCAGTTAACCCATCAGTTCCGCCAGTTCAAAGGTTTGAAACTGAATATGGCTGGAGGGTCGGTCCTCGTAGAGTACGCCCAGGGTGTGCGCGTCAATTTGCGCCAGGCAGGAGTAGGCAAAAAAGCCCTGGTTGATGGGCACATGGCGCACCCAGTCCACATGGGTGTAGCCGCCTTTTTTGCGCCGCAGTTTGCCTACGGAGAGCATACCGTTTTCACGGGTGTGCCCGGAGGGATGGCTGCAAAAAATGGTGTCTCCAACAGCAATCACGCTTTTTTGGCACTTGGGGGCGTACAGCCCGGTTTTGCCGCATTTGCTCCAGCTTTTTCCCTTGTTGGCAGAAATGGACATAGGGGTCTTTCCGAAGCGCTTTTGCCGTCCAAAGCCCACAATACTGCCGTCCGGCGCTTCCACCATTTGCCACTCGTCCGTATTCTCCGCATAAGGCTGGGAGGTCATGCGGTGCCAGGTGTCACCGTTGTCCACACTGTAAATGGAGACGGTGCTTTTGCGGTCCACATACAAGGGCATAACGATTCGCCCGTCTGTGGTGGTAATGCCCGCACCGGGTGCTACGCCCAGGAAGGTGCCGTCCGATTCATGGAGTACCATATTGGTAATATCCACCGGGTCGCTCCAGGTTTTACCCCGGTCGCTGCTGCGCAGCATAAATACATAGCAACGCTTGGGCGCCTTTAGCGGCGCGCCAAAGGTGGTGACCGCTCCGGCTTCGTTCTTGCCAACTGCGCCGTTTAAGTAAATGTTGCCCACATATTCGTCGCCTTTATAAAGATCGCCAAAGCCGCTGCCCAGACGATAGGGGGTGGGTTGCTTTTGACTGTCCAGCACCGCGCCGCTTTCTTCTATGTAGTAGAAATTGCCGTCTCGGTCATAGATCAGCGGCCGCATTCTACCGTTGATTTGGGCGTAGGGCACCTTGTGTTTATCCAGCAGATGCTGATTGTGTAGCCCCTTGCACTCCGGCCAAAAATCTGCCAGCAGGATCACATCGCCGTTTGGCGCCACCGCCATACAGGGATCAATGTAAAAAGCGGAGGCATAGCAGTCGGCGCTGATCTTGGTCTCCCTTGCAGGGGGAGCGGCAATGGTCTCAATGGGCGACCAGGTTTCACCACCGTCTTCACTGCGGCGTACCGCCAACTCAATGTAACCCCAGTCCGCCCCGCAGGAGGCGCGGTCGATAGCGGCGATCAGGGTGCCGTCGGCGTTCACTAAACTTGGAATACGAAAGGCGTTGCCGCCGTTGTCCGCATTGCTGTCTGCGGTGAGCGCTTTGTCGAGAAAGGTCTCGCTGCTGCCGCAGAAGATAAGTTGTTCCTTTGCCATGTGGGTGTTGCCCCTTTCCTTGTGCTTCATTATGCATATCTTAGCATATTAAAATTGAAAATGAAAGGGAATTTTTGCAAAATGGCTTGCAATACGGCGGCGAATTCGGTACAATGGAATTGAAATTTTTTGTAAAGGAGGTAAAGTTTATGCTTTGGACACTTAAAAAGTGCTGGTACAGAATTTATCAGCGCGTTTTTAAGGTAGCCATGTGTTTTATGGACTGGTCCGCACCCCAGCTGTTGGAGGGTGCCGGTTCCGTACTGCGCCTGCCTGAGCTGATTAAGAGCAAGGGCGTAAAAAAGGTGCTGGTGGTAACCGACAAGGGTTTGATCGCACTGCATCTGTTGGATCCGCTGTTTGTGAAATTGGACGAGGTCGGCATTGCTTATGTGGTATTTGACGGCGTGCGCCCGAATCCTACGATCCCCTGCATTGAGGAGTGTAAGGACATGTATGTCAAAAACGGCTGCGAGGGCGTCATTGCTTTTGGCGGCGGTTCTGCGATGGACTGCGCTAAGGTTGCCGCTGCTCGTGTGGGAAAGCCCAATCAGTCTGTGCGCGCTATGCGCGGCCAGCTGAAAGTGCACAAGAAATTACCGCCGCTGTTTGCCGTACCTACCACTGCCGGTACCGGTTCTGAAACCACGGTTGCTGCTGTTGTCACGGATCCTGAAACCCATGAGAAGAATGCCGTCAACGATACCTGTCTTCGTCCCAAGTATGCGGTGCTTGACCCGGAATTGACCGTAGGTTTGCCGCCGCACATCACTTCGACCACCGGTATGGACGCACTCACCCATGCAGTTGAGGCTTACATCGGCAAGAGCAACACCAAGGAGACCATTGCAGAAGCTGAGGAGGCTGTGAAGCTGATCTTCGCCAATTTGGAGAAGGCTTACACAGACGGAAAGGATTTGGAAGCCAGGGGCAATATGCTTAAGGGCTCCTATTTGGCCGGCCGTGCCTTTACCCACGCTTATGTGGGCTATGTGCATGCCATTGCCCATAACCTGGGCGGCCTATACGGTACACCCCATGGCTTGGCCAACGCAGTGATCCTGCCTTATGTGCTGGATTACTATGGCGACTGCATTTATCCCCAACTGGCCAAGTTGGCGGATATTGCCGGTGTGTCTGCACCCGGTATGTCTACAGCGGATAAGGGCAAGGCCTTTATCGCTGCCATTCGCCAGATGAACGAGAATATGAATATTCCCAGTACCTTTGACATGATCAAAGAGGAGGATATTCCGCTTCTGGTTCAGCGTGCGCTGAAGGAAGGTAACCCGCTGTATCCCGTGCCCAAGATTATGGACGCCAAGGATTGCGAAGCGGTGATCCGCTCCTTTATGGCGTAAAGGGCGCACAAACATAACAATTCGGGCGAGCAATCATTCTTATGTTTGTTCGCCCTTTTTTCAGGTGAACTTATGAGCGATTCTCTACGCACCCCAAACTACAATGATTTTTCGGTTTACAAAGACAATTTGCTGCCTCCGGCGGCGTACTTCGTGCCCTTTTCTACGGCACAGGATGCGCTGGAGAGCGACCCGGTGACTGCGCGCTATGCTTCGGACCGGGTGACCTGTCTGTCCGGGGACTGGCGCTTTCGCTACTATGAGAAAGAAAGCGATCTGCCGGCAGATTTGGACGCAATAGTGGCGGAGACGGACACCGTGTCTGTGCCCTCCACTTGGCAGCACACCGGCTATGAGGAGCCGTACTATGTAAACGCGCGCTATCCCTTTGCACCTAAACCGCCCCAAATTCCGGCTGATTGCCCGGTGTATGTAAAGGAATTTGAAATTGAAAATACCGCACTGCACCATACCATCACCTTTTTGGGCGTTGCCGGGTCTTTGGATCTGTTTTGTAACGATCGGTATGTAGGTTACAGCGAAGGCAGTCACAACACGGCGGCTTTTGACCTAACCTCTTACCTGCACGCCGGGGTGAACCGGGTGGCGGTGGTTAATCATAAATGGTGCAACGGCACCTATATGGAATGTCAGGATATGTTCCGGGAGAACGGTATCTTCCGGGATGTACTGTTGCGCAGCCATGGGGCATTCTGCCTGGAAGATTATGTGGTACATACCGATTATGCTGACGGCAAATACACCTTGTCTCTGGATTTGTCCCTGGGCAGCGGCAGCGGTCAGGTAAAGGCCACTTTACTGCAAGAGGGCAGGGAAGTGGCTGCCCAACGGGTGGAGAATGCTGCCGGTACGGCGCATTTGAACTTTGGTTCGCTGGAAGTGGAGCCCTGGAGCGCAGAGACGCCGGTGCTCTATGATCTTTTGCTGGAGCTGACCGGTACGGAAGGCACCAGGGAGGCTGTGTGCCGCCCGGTAGGTTTTCGGCATATTGAGATTCGGGGAAATGTGTTTTATCTCAACGATCAGCCCATTAAGCTGCTGGGGGTCAATCACCATGACTCCCACCCGGTGCGGGGCTACGCAATGACCCTTTCGGATATGGAGCGGGATGTGCAGTTGATGAAGCAGTTTAATGTGAACTGCGTGCGCACTTCCCACTACCCGCCGGATCCTGCCTTCTTAGATCTGTGTGATCGCTATGGCTTGTATGTGGTAGACGAGGCGGATATTGAGACCCACGGTTGTCAAGTGGAGATGCATCGTCCCGGGGCGCTGAGCCATAATCCCAAGTGGCGGGGGCATTTTTGGGATCGGGTGGAGCGCATGTTCTGTCGGGATCGGAATCATCCCTGTATTACGATGTGGTCGTTAGGCAACGAATCTCATGGATATAAAAGCCAGGATTATTGCTATCAAGAATTAAAAAAGCGCACAACTGTTCCTGTGCATTATGAAGCTGTGGTGCGCACCCGCCGCTGGTGCTATGATGTGGTCAGCGAGATGTACCCCTGGCATAATCGGGTGCATTTGATTGCTGAGGGCAAGGGGGCGCCGCCAAAGTATTATAAAGCGCCGTACTTCCTGTGCGAGTACGCCCATGCCATGGGTATGGGCGCCGGGGATCTGGAACCGTATGTGCAGGACTTTTACCGAGGCGACAATATGCTGGGCGGCTGTATTTGGGAGTTCTGCGACCATGCGGCTTACCATGCGGACGGCCCGGTGCATTACACCTACGGCGGCGATCACGGTGAAAACAAACACGACAGTAATTTTTGCACCGACGGTTTGTTCTTCCCGGATCGGACCCCTCATGCCGGGGCTTATCAAATGAAAAATGCATACCGCCCGGTGCGGGCAACGGCGGTGGACGAAAACCGCTATTTGTTCCAGAGCATGCTGCGTTTTGCCACGCTGCAAATCCAAGTTCGGTGGAAACTGCTCAGTGACGGTATCTCGGTGGTCAGCGGACAGGCGGATCTGACCTTGAACCCGCTGGAAATGCGAGAGCTGACTTTCGATTTTGAGCTGACGCAGCGCAGCAGTTGTCACAATGTGCTGTTGGTGCGCTATTTGCGCGGAGACGAGGAACTGGGCTTTGAACAGTTTACCTTGACCGCCCCTACGCCCCTTTGCACTGTACCCGGCGTGCCTGCGCCCAGGGCGCAGGTCAGCGAAAACAAGCTGTGGGTGTACTTTGACCGGGGCCACCTGGTCTTTAACGGCACCACCGGCCAAATCGAGGATTATGTGGTGGACGGCGTGCCGCTGCTCCACCCGGATCCGGAGGGCGAGATCGGACCGGCAGTGGCTCTGTATCGGGCGCCGCTGGATAATGATATGAATCTGCGCCGCAACTGGGAGCAGCTGGGTCTGGACCGTGCCGGCTTTTACATCAAGAAGCCCGGCACCGTTGCCAAAATGTATATGGTCACGGACAATGGGGTGGAAATCACGGCAGACTATGTGCTGGCCGGACCGCGTGTGCCCTGGTTGGGCAGTTTTCGGCTTACTTATACCGTGTACCGCACCGGTAAGGTGCGCCTGGATGTGCTTTGCCTGCGGCCCAATCGGCGGCTGCGGCACCTGCCTCGTTACGGTGTGGTGCTGGAAATGCCGTCTGCCTTTGATCAGGTGCGATATTACGGCATGGGACCGTATCCCAATTTGTCGGATTATAATTTGCATTGCCATACCGGTATTTTTGAGACAGCAGTGGCGACGATGCATGAGGACTATATCAAACCCCAGGAGGGCAGCGCCAGAACGGATACCCGCTGGGCGCAGGTGACAGATCGGCAGGGCTTTGGACTGCGATTTGACGCTATTGACGCGCCTATGACCTTTGCAGCGGATCCGTATACTTCCCAGCGGTGTGCCAAGGCGCGGCACCGGGAGGAATTGACAGCAGGGGGCACCACCTGTATACACTTGGATCAATATCAACTGGGTGCCGGGTCCAATGCTTGCGGGCCTGTGCCGCGCCACGGCCATACCCGCAACACGCCGGGCAACCGGGTGTTCAGTTTTAGCTTTGAACCAACGGGGGAGCGCCATGATTGAGATAGGTACGGATTTGGTGCTGGTGTCCAGAATGGAAAAGAGCCTGCAAATTCCCGGCTTTGCGGAGCGGGTGTTTTCCCAGCCGGAGCGGGCATACTGTAAAACGACCGAGAGCTTTGCCGGTATTTTTGCCGCCAAGGAGGCCTACTACAAGGCGTTGGGCACCGGTTTGCAGTTGCCTCTAAATGCCCTTACCGTGCTGCACGATGATCGGGGAAAGCCGTATTTTGACGGTAAGCGGTCAGCAAAATTGAGCATCAGCCATGATGGGGACTATGCAGTAGCCACGGTTTTGTTATTGGAGTGATGGTATGCGCATTTTAACACGAGATGAGATCCGCGCGGTGGAAAATCGGGCTTTTGATGGCCTGTTTACCGAGGCACAGCTGATGGAACGGGCAGGCCTTGCATGTGCCGACAAAATGTTGGCTTTGTACGGCGACCAAATGAAAGGGCAGCCGGTGGCGGTGGTTTGCGGCAACGGTAAAAATGCCGGGGATGGCTTTGTGATTGCCCGGCGGCTGCGTGCTGCCGATGTGCCCGCCTATATTGTGCTGGCCGATCAAGCGCCTACGTTGCCGGAACCGCTGGCATACTATAACGCAGCGGTGGAGGACGGCGTGGAGGTGCGCCCTTTTTCCAATGAAGCGGTGCATGCCCCCTTTGTGGTGGATTGCGTGTTTGGCATTGGGTTTCACGGTGCGCCGCGAGCGCCCTTTGATATGGTGTTCGCTGCCATCAATGACAGCGGAGCTACGGTGATCGCTGTGGACACCCCCAGCGGTACGGACGCCACCACCGGTGCGGCAGAGCAGGCAGTGCGGGCTGATCTGACCATTGCCATTTCTACACTGAAATACGCCCATGTGCTGCCGCCGTCCAACGGGCTATGCGGCAAGACGGTGGTGGTGAATATCGGCATTCCGGAGAGTTGTTATCGGGAGCCTTACGCCCATACCGTTACCAAAAAAGAAGTGCAGGCGGCACTGCCCAAATTGAATAAAAACGCCAACAAGGGCAGCCACGGCCATTTGCTGCAAATTTGCGGCTCCTACCGTATGCCCGGTGCAGCGGTGATTTGTGCCGGTGGTGCGCTGCGCACCGGCGTGGGACTGCTAAAGTGTGTTTGTCCCAAGTCGGCGTATCCGCTGTTGGCTGCCCACCTGACCCAGCCGATTTTTGAGCCGGTAACGGAGAATGAGCAAAAGACTATTTCTATGGGTGCACTTACCGGGATCTTAGAGGGCCTGCCCTGGGCGGACGCAGTGGTGATGGGCTGCGGCCTGGGGGTCAATGACGATACTTCCGTCTTGGTGAGCCAGGTACTGAAAGAATGTAAAAAGCCGGTTTTGTTAGACGCAGATGGTATAAATTGCCTGAGCGAAAGCATAACTATATTACAGGACATCCACACCCCGGTGGTTTTGACTCCGCATCCGGGCGAAATGGCGCGTCTGTGCGGCAAGACCGTAGAGCGCGTGCAGGCAGACCGGGTAGGTACGGCTGTGGACTTTGCCCGCCGCTACGGCGTGATTCTGGTGCTCAAGGGCGCAGACACGGTGATCACGGACGGGGAGCAGGTGTGCATTAATCGTACCGGTAATCCGGGCATGGCCATGGCCGGTTGCGGCGATCTACTGTCCGGCATGATTGGTTCGTTCTTAGCACAGGGACTGGAGCCGCTGGCAGCAGCCAAGGCCGGTGTGTATATCCACGGGCTGTGCGGTGATATTACCGCCAGAGAACTGTCTGCCCGGGGTATGACCGTGGCGGATATGACGGAACTGCTGGGTGCGCTGATGTCTGAATTTGAATAACGGACGGATGCTTTTTGAAACGGTGGCTCTCGCTTTTTAGTGTGCTTCTTTTGCTGGCCCTAGGCGGCTGCGCAACCAAACAATATACCCCCGATGTGACGGCGGACTTTGAACAGTCGGCAGTGGTCACAGCGGGGGATTTTTCTTATCACTGCAAAATTTGTCGAACCGATGGAACGGTTACCGTCACCGTGGGCGACACGGCAGCCAGGGGCATGGTGATGACCTGTGCAGGCACGATGGTACGCTACCGATTTGACGGTATGGAGTACGAAGCCAGGGCACAGGATTTGGAGAACACCAACCCGGCTATTGCCCTTTATGACGTGTTCTCCGTACTCCGGCAAAACGGCGAATTACAAGCCCAAAAGACGCAGGACGGCTACAAATATCAGGGAACCGTACCGGCAGGCAAATTTGTGCTCTACCAGAATGAGGACGGTTCTTATGCCTCTCTGCATTTTCTCAGCAGCAACATACTCATTGAATTTGACCCGCCCACAAAATAAATCAAACGCCTGTCTGTTGACAGGCGTTTGGTTTCTTCCGTAAATTTGAAAAAAGTTGGGTTTACCCCTTTATTTCAGCGGCGGAATCGTGTATGATAATAGACGATGTTCCGTCCTGCAAAGGATAGGGCGCAAAGCGGGCATGGATGGCGTTTAGCACCGCCTTTTTGTCTGCCGACCACAGGGGTGCGATCAGGTCTCGTTTGGGACCGTCGCCGGTGAGCCGGTGAATGACGACTTCCTTTGGCACCTGCTGTAAGCAGGCGTCCAGCGTGTCTAAGTATTCCGGCAGCGTGAGCACCGGGCATTTTCCTGCGGCATAGTCCGCTGCCAGATCTGTGCCCCGGAGTACATGGAGCAGCTGCAGCTTCAACCCGTCGGCTCCATGGTCCACGGCGTAGCGCACGCTTTCTGCCATTTGGTCCCGGCTTTCTCCGGGCAGACCTAAAATAATATGTACCACTTTGTTGACCCCGATGGCTGTTAGATTTGCCATCGCTTGATCAAAGACCGACAGGGGATAGCCACGGCGTATGTAGGCGGCGCTGTTCCGGTGGATGGTTTGCAATCCCAGTTCTACGAACACCGGCTTTTGCCGGTTCAGTTTTGCCAACAGATCCAGCACCTGAGGCGGCAGGCAGTCCGGCCGTGTGGCCACCGATAGCGCTACCACCTGCGGATCGGCCAGTGCCTCCGTATAGAGTGCGCCGGTATAGGACTGAAAGTAGGCGATATACTTGCCGTTCTTGATTTTTCCTGCCAAGGCAGCTTTGCCGCGGCGCAGCTGCTCGGTTATCGACTGTGCAGGATTACCGGCAAAGTCGCCGCTTCCCCCTTGGGAACAGAAAATGCAGCCTCGGCTGTCCAGTGTGCCGTCCCGATTGGGACAGGTAAAGCCGCCGGACAGCGCTACTTTATACACCTTGCAGCCGAAGCGCTGCTGCAAGTAGCGATTGACGGAGGTGTAGTACCTCACAGGTTCTGCACCAAGGCATCAAATTCTGCCAGGTTCTCGCCGTTGCCGCAGCGCACGCCGACGATTTGGTCAATGGGCATGGGTTGGTTCTCTGTGGTGCAGATCACGCCGCCGGCCTCTTCTACAATAACGATGGCGGCCGCGTAGTCCCAGGGCCGCAGGATCAATTCAAAATACAGATCTGCCTTGCCGGACGCCACATAGCAAATATCCAGTGCGGCAGAGCCGGTACGCCGGATTTCCAGCACCCGGGTGTAGGCTTTCTCTACCATTTGGAAGGTGCGGTGCGCCAGTTCCCGTTCGTATGGGCAACTGCCGAAGAGCAGCAGGGAGTGGTCCAGGTCACTGCGGTTCGCATGAATGGCACGGCCGTTTAAAGTAGCGCCGCAGCCTCGCTGCGCGGCGTAAAGGTTGTCTTTGTCTACATCGTAGACCACGCCGGCCACCATCTTTCTGTCTACTGCCAGACCAACGCTGATGGCACTGTGCTCAAAATTCCGGATAAAATTGGTGGTGCCGTCGATAGGGTCGATGATAAAGCAAAGGCCCATGGGTACTTCTATCTTACCGCCGCCCTCTTCGCCAAGAAAAGCGCAGCCGGGGAACGCGGCAGACAGCTTTTTGTACAGAAAATCTTGAATTTGTTTATCATAGGCGGTGACCAGGTTGTTTTTGTCCTCGCCCTTCACTTCAATGTGCAGATCGTTTTTTGCACTGCGATAGATGTTGGCGGCGGCACGTACAGCCGCTGTCATCGGCTCTAAATAATCCATATTTTATTACCTCGCATTCTCTGTGGGCGGTGGGTCAGCCGCCCGGTTACAGGCTTATTGTAACACATTTTTGCAGAAGTGCAATTCCTTTTTGCTATGATTATTTTTCTTACCAAGTTGATTACCAAGGTGATGAACCTGCTGGGTTATGGGGCTACCACCCTACCCGGGCGCATTGCGCTGTTCTTTAAGCGGGATATTTTGGCCAAGCTCTCTCAGGGGGTCAAGGTGATCGTGATTACCGGCACCAATGGCAAGACCACCTCTGCCCGTATTGTGGAGGAGGGACTGAAAGAAGCAGGCAAGTCCTACTTTATCAACCGCTCCGGCGCCAATCTGATTACCGGTATCACCACTTCTTTTATTCTGAATTCTACCAATAGCGGCAAGTGCACCAAGGAGTATGCGGTCATTGAGTGCGACGAAAACGCCTTTCGTACCGTCAGTAAGTACCTGAAAGCCAAGGTGGTGCTGGTGACCAATGTGTTCCGCGATCAGCTGGATCGGTACGGCGAGGTGTCTCACACGCTGTCCGCCATTCAGGAATCGGTGAACAATTTGCCGGAGGCCACTTTGGTGATCAACGGCGACTGCTCCCTGACCAATACCTTGAAGCGGGAGAACACGGTGACCTACGGGGTCAGTGTGCCTCTGGACCAAACATCCGCCGTGCGGGACGGCACCCGTTGCATCCACTGTAAGCACCAGCTGGAATATGACTATTTTACCTATGCACACCTGGGCAAATACCGCTGCCCCGGCTGCGGCTATTGCCGGGAGACCCCGGATTATAATGTAACGGATATTGTGGAGACTACGCCGGACAGCAGCACCGTTATGTTAAACGGCACCACACCGGTGAAGATCAACTTGGGCGGTGTGTACAATATCTATAACGGCATCGGCGCTTTGGCCGCATTGGTGAGTTTGGGTATTGACCGGGAGACGGCGCTCCACGCGCTGGAACGCTTTAGCGGCGCCTTTGGCCGGATGGAGAAGTTTGGCAATGTGCGGATGATCCTGGTGAAGAACCCGGCGGGGCTGACCCAAACCTGCAACTATATCAGCCAGTTTAAGGGCGACAAGACGGTGATCTTTTGCCTGAACGACAATGCAGCGGACGGCCGGGACATCAGCTGGATCTGGGACGCGGATATTCAGGCGGACGGCAAGATCTATGCTGCCGGCAAGCGCAGCGGCGATATGGCCCTGCGGCTGAAATACAGCGGAATGGATGCAGAAATTACAGACGATGTGCTGCAAACGGTGCTCCGGTGCAAGGGCGATGTGTTTGTGGTGCCCACTTATACGGCAATGATGGCTATGCGGCCTAAGTTTGCGGAGCATTTCGGCAAGGAGGCGTTTTGGAAATGAGAATTGCGCATTTGTACCCGGATCTGCTGAATCTGTACGGCGATCGAGGCAATATTATGTGCCTGCAATATCGCTGTCGGCAGCGGGGAATCCAGGTGACGGTAGACGAGATCTCCGTAGGCGACCCCTTTGACCATACCAAGTACGACCTGTTGTTTATCGGCGGCGGCCAGGACTTTGAGCAGGAGGTACTGCTGGAGGACCTGCACCGGGGCAAGGACGAGGAAATCCGCCGTGCAGTGGC
>OBWL01001609.1_pt1 | contig 12133 bp, 9 predicted proteins | sample 1538061 | NCBI WGS metagenome assembly OBWL01 (sample SAMEA2580085, study PRJEB22360) | human gut metagenome | biome: human gut; feature: human-associated habitat; material: faeces | place: Denmark | collected 2008/2010
CGGAGCAGACCCTGTCCACACCGGTGGTCTACGTGCTGGCCACCACCGGGGCGGCGCTGAGCCTGGTGTGTTTGCCTATGCTGCTAACCTTGCAGGCGAATCAGTATGGCGTGTATGCGCTGCTGTGTGGTGCCGGTGTGGGCGTGATGACCCTGGTGTGTACCTTGGTGTACACCCGCAAGGTCGTTAATCCCACTGCCGCGGTGCTGTGCAGTACCTTAGTGGTGGTGACCGTTGGCACCGTGTGCCTTTTAGGCGTGCAGGGCAGCGACTACCGCAACAAGGTGCCGGCAGCAGAGGATGTGGCGCAGGTGACGGTGCAGCCTATGGTGCAGGACCCGCTGGTGGATCTGCCGGATTATATGTTGGAGCCGGGTACGCATTCGGTTTCTACCGATACGACGGAGTCGCAAGAGCTGGAGTCCAGCTATACTTTTACGGATCCGGCGTCTGTGGCTGCCATTGTGCAGCTGCATCGGGATTGCATTACCGCAGCAGAGACTGAGGCGCTGGGCGGCAGCGGCTTTAAGTCCAGTTTTCGATACAAATTAAAGAACGGCAAGGTCCTGACCCGGATCTATACCGCTTACGGGGACAACGGCGCCAATGTGATCCGCTCCACCAAGGAATATAAGCAGCAACAGCCCTTTGTGAAGAACAGCGCCAAGGAGAACCTGCTGCTGGTGTCCTTAATCAGCACGGAACGAGACGATTTGTACTGGAACCAGACCATGGAGGACAATCGGGGCGAGGTGCAGGTGGATCAGACCGCCTACTACGCTGCCATTCGAGCAGATTTTATGGAGCTGACCCAGGCGGACTGGACCTATATGAATATGCAAGACGCGTCCTGGAGCACTGTGTCCTTTGCCATTTACCAGGTGCGCCCGGGCACGGACAGCAAGACCCGCCGCCAACTGCAAAAGATGGACCCGCAGGCCTTGCGTACCTATTATAACCGCTTTTACAGCACCCATACAGACAGCGATCCGCCGTGCCCGGTGGAACGCTCGGTGGTGTATCTGCCCAATCAGTCCGGCGGGGCGAATCGCACCTTAAAGCTGCTGCAAAAAGACGGCTTTATCTATGGGGCGCAGACCACGCTGCCGTCTGCCGATCAGGTGGAGACGATGCTGGTATCGCCGATTTGTACGGTGACAGCTGATTATACCGAATGCCTGCTGGGCGAGCCGGACAGTGAGGACGGCTATTACCTAACCCGCCCGGAGAGTCTGTTGGGCGGCCAGGTGGTGCGCAAAAATTTTGCGTCCCTTTATACCGATCCGTTCCGTACGGTAACGGACCGAAAAGCCATTGCCCGCACGCTTGCCGGTGTACAGCCGGGCGCTGACCAAATGGAACGGCTGAAGCAGGCAAAGCAGGGTTATGCCGTCAGCTTGATCACCAAGGACGGCAAGGCCACCAAGATGTATTTTGTGCCCACTGCCTATGGGTATGCGCAGGGGAAGCCTACAACGGACGCTGCAGGCGATCTGGCCTATGCGCTGGGATAATCAGTGCTTATAAAGCAAAGAGGAAAGGACCGTATCTGAGAGATACGGTCCTTTTTGCATTCTATGTATATCCGGTCAGGCCAAGGCGATCATGAAAGTGCCTGCCACCACCAGTGCCAGCGCCAGTAGGCTGCGGCGAGTCTGCTTCTCTTTTAAGAAGATGGCGGACAGCGCCACGGCAAAGAGCATGGAGCACTTGTCGATGGGCACCACCACGCTGGCGCGGCCGGTTTGCAGCGCCCGGTAGTAGCACAGCCAGCTGGCGCCGGTGGTGATCCCGGACAGCACCAGGAGCACGGCGTCCCGGCGGGTCATCTTTTTCCAGTCGCCGCCCTCTTTCTTGCCCAGCACAATGGCCCAGGCAAAGACCAGCACCACCACGGTGCGCAGGGCGGTGGCCAGGGTGGAATCCATATCCTGCACGCCCACCTTGCCCAGTATGGACTGCAGCGCGGCAAAGACGGCGCTGCCCGCGGCGTAAAACAGCCAGCCTTTTTCGCCCTTTTTGGCGTCGCCCTTTTCCAGCATTAGGGCTGTGCCGGTGATCATCACGGCGATCCCCAGCCCGGTGAGCCAGTGAAACGGCTCGCGGAAGAAGATCAGCGCCAGCAGAATGGTCAGAAAAGTGGAGGATTTGTCTACCGCCACCACCTTGCTCAGGTTGCCGATGGATAGGGCCTTAAAGTAGCACAGCCAGGACAGTCCGGTGGCGGCGCCGGACAGGGCCAGGAACACCAGTGCCCGTGGGGTAATGGTGGAGACGGCGTTTTGGCACCCGACCACAAAGACCATCAGCCAGGAGAAGATCAGCACCACGCCGGTGCGAAAGGCAGTGGCAAAGTCCGAGGACACGGATTTGATCCCCGCCTTGGCCAGTACAGAGGTAGCGCCGGCAAAAAAGGCGCTGCCTACGGCAAATAAGATCCACATAAAGGGCTCCACCTCTTTCCATCAAAAAAGCCCCGCCGCCTGGTAAAGTACCGCAGCGCCGGAGCGTGCTTTTTGTTAAGATACAAAGGCGTAAATGCCAACGCCCAGACCGCTGCAAGCCATCAGCAGCGCCAGAATAATGGCGGTCACCTTGACCCATTTTTGCTGCATATTCTCTCTACTTCCTTTCTGTTACGCCATCCAGGCGGCGCTTTCGTCTATGAGCTGCTGCCCCATTTTCTGGGCAACGGCTTTGTCTGCGGCTACGGCGGTCACATAGGTTTTGATCTTCGGCTCCGTGCCGGAGGGACGCACGATCAGCTTGCAGCCGTTCTCCGCCTTGTATTCCAGCACATTGGATTTGGGCAGATCAATGGGGGCGGATTTGCCGCTAACTAGATCGGTGGACAGGGAGCTTTGGTAGTCGCTGTGTTCCACCACCGGGCTGCCGCCCAGAGACTTCGGCGGATTTTGGCGCAGGTGGTTCATGATCCCGGCCATCTTTTCCATACCGGCCTCGCCCTCAAAGGTGTAGCTGACCACTGCGTTGTCATAGTAGCCGTAGTCGGCGTAAATTTTGTCCATCACATCGCCCAAACTCAGCCCTTGCAGCTTGTAGTAGGCGGCCATTTCGCAAATGAGCATACTGGCCACCACGGCGTCCTTATCCCGGGCATGGGTGCCGGCCAGATAGCCGTAGCTTTCCTCAAAGCCCATCACAAAGTCGTCTGCACGGCCCTGGGACTCCAGCTGCGTCACCACCTCGCCGATGTACTTAAATCCGGTGAGCAGATTCTTAAAGGTGCAGCCGTAGCGGGCGGCAATGGCCTGGGCCAGATCGGTGGATACAAAGGACTTCACCGCCACGCTGTTTTGGCTCAGAGTGCCTTTTTGCTTTCGCATTTCCAGCAGGTAATTCAGCAGCATAGCGCCCACTTCGTTGCCGCTCATCAGCCGTACTTTGCCCCCTTGCATCACCGCAATGCCTACCCGGTCGCAGTCCGGGTCGGTTGCCAGCAGCAGATCGGCGTGGATATTTTCGTTCATTTTCAGTGCCAGTTCAAAGGCCTGCTTAATCTCCGGGTTCGGGTAGGGGCAGGTGGGGAAGTTGCCGTCCGGCAGCTCCTGCTCCGGCACCACATACACGTGGGGCACGCCGATCCGGTCAAGGATCGCCCGTACCGGCTTATTGCCGGTGCCGTTTAGGGGGGTGTAGATCACTTTCAGGTCTGCCTTTTGGCACACGCCCCGGTTCATACACTGGGTCTCTCCCGCATCCAAAAAGGCGGTCATCATCTTTTCGCCAATGTATTCCACGGTGCCGTCTGCCACAGCGGTGTCAAAGTTCGCTTTCTGAATGCCGGTGAAGTAGTCCACCTTTTCAATATAATGGTAAGTCTCCGCCGCCTCGTCGTCGGTCATTTGGTAGCCGTTTTTGTTGTAGCACTTGTAGCCGTTATACTTGGCCGGGTTGTGGGAGGCGGTGAGGATAATGCCGCTTTGGGCGCCCAGCTGCCGCACCGCAAAGGACAGGCAGGGGGTGGGCTCCAACTCTTTATAAAGATATACCTTAATGCCGTTGCCCGCCAGCACAGCAGCCGCCTCTTTGGAGAACAGGTCGCTCTTGATCCGGGAGTCATAGCCGATGGCCACGGACGGGTGATCGTATTTGGCGTTCAGATAATCGGCCAGCCCTTGGGTGGCACGGCCTACGGTGTACACATTCATACGGTTTGTACCGGCGCCGATCACGCCTCGCAGCCCGGCGGTGCCGAACTCCAGTGAGCGGTAGAACCGATCGCGAATTTCCTCATCCTGTCCGGCGATGGCTTGCAGCTCTGCCTGCAGGTCCGGATCAGCGGTGGCCTTTTCCAGCCACTGGGTATAGAGTTCTGTGGTATTCATACTGTCACCTTTGCCTTTCTTTGACGATGGGTCTGTCTCTTTCTGCTCCTCATCACGCTATTATTTTAATCCCAATTTGCACCGGTGTCAATAAGCATTGTCAAACGGCTGTCGGTCGTGTATAATAAAAGCAGAAAATCAGGAGAAGAGGTCGTTATGCGAAGGTGGAGAGCTTGGGCCTGAACGGGCTGGACGCTTTTTCCGTTACGGTAGAGGCGGATATCAGCACCGGTCTGCCCCGGTTTGACATTGTGGGTCTGCCGGATATGGCGGTGCGAGAGAGTCGGGAGCGGGTGCGGGCGACCATTAAGAACGGGGGCTACCAGTTCCCGGTGTCCCGTATGACGGTAAATATTGCCCCGGCAGATGTAAAGAAAGAGGGCGCCGTTTACGACCTGCCGGTGTTTGTGGCACTGATGAAAGCCAGCGGCCAAATGCACGGCAGCACCGACGGCTGTGCCTTTTTAGGCGAGCTGTCTCTGGACGGCGAAATCCGGCCCTGCACCGGGGTGCTGCCCATGGTGCTGTGCGCCCGGGAAAAAGGGCTGCACGCGGTGTTTGTTCCCGCTGCCAACCGGGACGAGGGCAGCATAGTGGAGGGCATAGATGTGTTGCCGGTGGCCCATGTGCGCCAGGTGCTGGATCACTTGCAGGGCAAGGTACTGGTAGAGCCTTGCTACCGGGCATTTTCCCCGGAGGAGGACACGCTGGAGTACCTGGACTTTGCAGATGTAAAGGGGCAGCAGAACGCCAAGCGGGCGCTGGAGATCGCAGCTGCCGGGGGACACAATTGCCTGATGATCGGCCCGCCGGGCACCGGCAAGTCTATGCTGGCCAAGCGGCTGCCGTCTATTTTTCCGGAAATGACCTTTGAGGAGCAGATCGAGACCACCAAGATCTATTCCATTGCCGGGGCACTGCCCAGCGGCACGCGGCTGATCAGCCACCGACCTTTTCGCAGTCCCCACCACACGGTATCGCCCCAGGGGCTTACCGGCGGCGGTGCGGTGCCCAAGCCCGGCGAGATTAGCCTGGCCCATAACGGAGTGCTGTTTATGGACGAGTTCCCGGAGTTTGACCGGCGCACGAAGGAGTCCCTGCCCCAGCCGTTGGAGGACGGTGTGATCACCATTTCCCGCGCCGGGGGCAGCCTAACCTATCCCTCTAATATTATGGTGGTGGCGGCGATGAACCCTTGCCCCTGCGGATTTTTGGGTCATCCCACCAAGGACTGCACTTGCAGCCAGGCGGCGGTGAACCGCTACCGGGACAAGGTCAGCGGTCCCATTTTGGATCGGATTGACCTGCATGTGGAGGTGCAGAGCGTGGACTATGCCCAGTTGGCAGATACCACCCGGGGCGAACCAAGCAGCGCCATTCGGCAGCGGGTGAACCGGGCACGCCAAATGCAGGCGCGGCGCTTTGCGGGCACCGGCATTACCTGCAATGCCAAAATGCCGCCCCAAATGACCAAGGACTGTTGCCGCCTGACGGAGGATGCCTCCGCCCTGCTGCAAATCAGCTTTGATAAATTAGGGATGTCTGCCCGGGCGTATGACAAAATCCTGCGCATTGCCCGCACCATTGCGGACCTGGAGCAGACAGAGGAAATTAACGGCGCCCACATCTCGGAGGCGCTGCAATACCGGGCGCTGGACCGGAAATACTGGAACCGATAAGAAAGGAGCGACTGGGATGGACGCAAGAATAGAAGAAACCATCAAAAACTTAAAAAGACGGGGCTTTGAGCCGTATTATTTGGAGAGCCGGGCACAGGTGCTGCCCCTGGTGCAAAAGCTGGTGCCTGCGGGCAGCAGCGTGTCCCACGGCGGGTCGGAGACCTTAAAGGAAGTGGGCGTGATCGACCTGCTCTCCGGTGGGGATTATCAATATATCAACCGGGCCGGACTGGAGGGCGAGGCGCTGCGCCAATGCTACCAGGATGCCTTTGGCTGTGACGCCTATTTCACTTCTTCCAATGCCATTACCACCGATGGGGTGCTTTATAATGTGGACGGCAACTCCAACCGGGTGGCCTGTATTGTGTTTGGTCCCCGCCAGGTGATTATGATTGTGGGGCGCAACAAGATCGTAGATACCTTTGACCAGGCGGTAGAGCGGGTAAAGCGCATTGCCGCTCCCCGCAACACCCAGCGGCTCCATTGCAAGACCCCTTGCGCCGCTACCGGCCACTGCATCAGCTTGGATCAGGAGAATCCCGCTCTGTGCGACGGCTGCTTTAGCCCCCAGCGGGTGTGCTGCAACTATGTGACCACCGCCTTTGACCGCCACATCGGCCGCATTAAGGTGCTGATCGTGGACGAGGAACTGGGTTATTGATTTATTGTATTGCCCGATTATCTATGTGTACATGAAAGGTGCCCCATACGATGGAATACCCATCGTATGGGGCACCTTTTTAGATTTAACTGGCGATAGACTCGATATTGTCTAATGTTAAGATCATATCACTATCTAAAGAATAGACCCATTTACGGTCTTTGTATTTTTTCCAAGCACGAGTATATTCTGATTGTTTCACTTTTTTATCATTTACCTCGTATGTTGGTGTCTTTCCTTCAGGTGTATCTCCCGCATTATTAAATAGAGTTACAACCTTCTTGCAAGTACCTGCGTCTATCCTGTATATTGTCCTAGTTTCGACGCCGTGATAGCAAACATCCGAAGACACTAATTCTCCTTTTTCGATATAACCAATCATGCCATATGTGCCGCCTAAATCACCAACCAATTTGACTACTTTTGAATTTATACAGGTGTAAACATGTGCTGCGGCAGAATGCCCATTATCATCGCGTATCACAAGTTCCGGAGCGTCGTCATTATCTATGTACACAAGGCTAAAACCGCACGCTTCAGGATAGTCTGCTTCAGCCAAATACTTTTTTAAAAAGTTGGTATATGCCTTGCGCCAGTTGCCGACCGTTGGGTGCTTTCCTGCTTGTGTAGTGGCCGGCTTTGTGGTTGTTGGTTTGGGGGTGGTACATTTAGCCACTATTTTTCCTGACTCAATATGCCATTGCTTTTTTATTTTGCTGCTTTTACTGTCCCAGATTTTCCAGGATATTTTTATCTTTAACTTGCCCAAGACGCTATCTTGCGAATTTATAAATAGGTCGAGCGGTACATAGGCTTTGATGTCTAAACAGCCGTATTTGTTTGTGGACGCGTCGGCATTAAATACACCTATGGTCCCGCCAAAGTCAAACATATCTACATTAAATACTTCGCCTGCGATACAGATTTCCGGATTTACATAGCCCTTTACTTTTAATTCCAAATCGGTTTGCGGTGGTGTGTTGGTTTGCCGGAATATGGGCAGTGCGCCTTGCTTGTATTTCATGGTTTCCGTTACCGTGGTTGAAGAAACGACAGACACACTTCCGTCTATGCCAATCTTTACGGTTATCTTTATTGCCGCGCCCAGCACGCCAAAAAGCTTTGCGTCCACGCGCACCGGTATTTTAGTTTCGGTTTTACCGGATACGGATATTTTGGATTCCAGGTCATAGGAGAGGTGTGCGTTACAGTTTTTGACAGTAATACCTACTGCATTGAATTCATCAACTCGCATGATTAACTTTTTGAGCGATATAGTACCGCTGATTTTTACATTGCCCACCTTTTTTGAGAGTTTTATGTCGTAGTTGAATGGGCTGGTGCTTGTGCTTGTTGGAATTTCGTTCCCTGCTAAGGCCAATGGCGTAATCGCGGCGGGCGTAACGGTTGGTGTAGTATCGGCATTTCCTGTTTCAATTTTCACAGTTGTATCTTTGTCGGAGGATGAAACAGCTGTTACTACCGGCGACGCTTCACCTGAAAATGTGTATGCGCCCAAAAATTCGTCCAGGCCGGGCGTGGTGAATTCTATGTTTTCTCCTTTTACCTTCTTAATTTTGAGTGCTTTTCCCGATGGATATGCGTCGCAAGGCTCTATTACCAATATGTCGCCTACTTTTACTGGTTGTAGCGTTGTGGCCTGATTCCCATGTATTTTTATGGAGCTTGCGTCAATTTTCTTGACATTATCTTTGTATTCTACGCTGCCGCTATTCTTGAGTTTGATGCCCTCTTTGATTTGCTTGGTGTTATTTAATATTTTTGTTGCATAATCGGCGTCAATATACGACTGATTATCAAAACGATCTCCTGTTTTTTCTTTGTAGAAATGAAAGATTTCACTATCCGTGCGAATGGGTTTGTCATTAGCCGATATAAATTGCAGTCCGATGGATTTTACTGCAGTAATTACGGCAAATTCAGTTGTAGCTTTGTCATTTGGTAAAAACGATCCACCTTTGTCTAGGATTTCCCATTCGGCGCAGGCTTGTATTTTTTTGAAATTATCATTGCTTTGGTTTATGTCGTCAAAATAGCTTTTGTCATTCTTGCAGTCAGTATAGCCCTCCTGGTCAGCCAGCATTGCAATCCACTCTGTTCTGGTGATGGCATTTTCAGAAGATACGGCCGGTACACTGTGGTTGTTGTTTGCGGTATGCAGTAATAAGGCGACTGCTCCGGCAATGATAGCCGTTAGGAGCAGAAAGATACTTATTACGAGAATGAGTATCTTTGTGCCTTTATTAAGGGCTCGACTTTTTGCCCGGTTTTGGTTTGAGATGGATGGATTGTTGTTTTGATTATATGTATTCAAGGTCCTTTTGCAATAAGGGCAAGTATGATAGCCGACAGGTATTTCTCTATGACAGTTAGGACACTTCATTATATATCTCCCCTTAATCAATACTATATTTTGTATTGTATTAAATGGGCAGATCTTTTTCAATACGCTGCCAGCGTACTCTTCATGTCAAATTCGGCTTTATATACAGAAAAACGCACTTGCATACTTGCAAGTGCGTTTGCTTATGTACGATTATTTGCCTTCCGCGCGGCTCATAGCCAGCTGGAAGTCTTTCTGATGGGTAAAGATCTCGTGACGATAGGGGTTGGTCTTGGTCTCCTTGGCTTTCTTCATAATGAAACCGAATACCACCACATTGACTGCCAGCGACAGTATAGAGATTACGCCCTGCGCTGTGGGGTTGGCAGCGGTGGGGTGCACCGCCGGGTTCATAAACCCGTCAGCATACACACTGGTGATCACGGCGAACTTGCCTTGATCCTGGAACAGCGGGAACACCTGGGCAAACATACACCAAATGGCCAGCGTGTAGGCACGGTTCTGGATCCAGCCGCCCTTGTTCCACAGTGCGTTGGCAAAGGTGGGCGCCAGCAGCAGAGCCAGGCCGCAGTACCAGGAGTGGGTGGGCAGGTTGTTGTAGGTGTACTCAAAGTTCCAAATATCGTAGGCCAGAATGTAGCACCAAGTCATATCCGGCCACAGCATATCTTGGTGGTTTTTAGAGGAGTAAATACCCCACCATCCGGTCATACACAGAATGTTGATGATACCGGCCAGGCCGTTGAGGATATTCCACCAGCCGCCGAACAGCCACACATTTTCGCTGGAGAGCCACCAACCACCGGCAGCACCGCAGACTCAAAGTCGCTGGCCACAGCGATCAGAATGTTAATCGCCACAATGACAAAGGGGAACACCTTGAACCATTGGGTCTTGCCGATGCTCCACTTGTACTTAAGCATCATAAAGCCAATGCACCCTGCGGTGGCAGCATACAGCTTGGCATAATGGAACCAGCTGTTCATGTGGACCACCGTATCGTTATTAACCGCCCAGTCAACGCCCTTTGCGGCCGCCACATTGATGACGATAAAGTACACGCTCAGTGCAGCCGGAAGCACCAGGAAAAAGAAAATGCCGCCTGCCTTGGAGCGGCGGGCGATCTCGTTAGCCAGCACCAACCCGGTGAAGACCAATGCCCAGCCCAGCAGCTGCCACAGCGCAGTATCGCCGTAGATTTGGAATAACATAGTTATCTCCTCCTAAAAATAAATCATTTTGCGCCGCAGCGCAACCCTTCCGTGGGCGGTTTTCCGCCCGCTTCAATGTTCAGTTTAGACCTGTTTTTATAGATTGTCAATCTTTTAACAAGCCCGGCTGCACATTTCTACATATTGGCAAAAACCGGGGCGGTTTTTGAGTAGCAAAGATGATACAATGTCACTGGTATTACCAAGAACCACAGGAGGAGAACCTATGGAATTTGAAAAGCTGCAGACCGCCAGTTTGAAGGAATTGTTTATTTCGTCTGTGGAGGACAAGATTTTGTCCGGCGAGCTGCCCATCGGCGCGCAGCTGCCCACGGAGCGGAAGTTGTCGGAGATGATGGATGTAAGCCGGGGTGTAGTGAATAGCGGCATTGCGGAGATGGCACATAAGGGCTTCTTAGAGGTACGTCCCCGGGTGGGCACCTTTGTGGCAGATTATCGCCGGGTGGGCAAGTCAGATATTTTTCTGTCCATTATGCACTATAACGGCGGTATTCTTCCGGAGCAGGAAATTCGCTCCCTGCTGGAGTTTAAGATCCTGATCGACTGTTTTTCCGTGCGCAAGCTCACTGCCCGCGACATTACGGAGGCAGAGGTGCAAAAGCTGGAGGATTTTGTGGACCAAATGGCCGAGACGGATGACCCGCAGCGGGTGTCAGAGCTGGCTTATGCGTATAATCAGGAACTGAGTTTCCTTAGCGGCAACACCTTTGCGCCGCTGATCTATAATTCTTTTAAGACCGCCAATGTGCAGTTGGGCGCTCGTTATGTGCAGCGTTATGGCAAGGCGTCCCTGTACCATTACCTGCAGCAACTGCTGGTGCAGCTGCTCAACGGCGATACCGCCCGGGCGGTGGCGCTGGTGGAGACGCACTTAACGGATATGATGACCGGCGAGCACCAGATTTACGAATAAGCATACACCAATACAGACGCAAAAAAACAGGCTAAGCAATCTACATTGCTTAGCCTGTTTTGTATGTTGTTAGGAATTATGAATACGATAGACTTTTACGCCGTGGTGGGGTACGGTGGCGTTAATGGTGTTGTCGTTGAACCACTCGTCGCTCCACAGCTCATGCACCTCGTACTTGCCCGGCGTTTTGCGGAAGTTCAGGTACGCATCGTCCGCCAGAGCGTTAATGTCGTAGGTGACCGTGCGGCGGGAGGTGCCCTTGTTAAACAGGCACAGGGCCACATCACCGTTTTGCAGCGGGCGGGCCAGAATATCCAGCCCGGCCTGGCGACGAATGCGCTTGCAGGGCTTGCACAGCGGGTCCTGGTCAATGTTGATCAGGTTTTTGTTGGTGACAATTTTTAAGGTGGGGTTCTCCCGCACCTGCTCGTTGTTGCCGTCCACAAACTTGCGCACATCGTTGCCAAGGATCAGCGGCGCGGCCATCATGCACCACAGGGAGAAGTGCGCCCTGTTCTCGTTCTCTGTCAGCTTGCCGTTGCCAACTTCCAGCATATCCGGGTCATTCCAGGCTCCGGGACCGGCATGGTCATACAGGCGTACATTGTGCTCATAAATCGTCTTAATGCTTAGCCACTTGGGCATGATATCCGGCGTGGTGCGCCACATATTGCCTGCCTTGGCTCCCCATTTGTAGGGATAAGCAAAGCCCCATTCGCAGATGGAATAGATGATGGGGCGCTCCTCTTCGCCGGTAATGACAGCCCATTCCTTGGTGGCCTCTTGCAGTTCTCGACCCATGCGGGCGTATTGCAGGTAAGAGGAGTCAGCCCGGGTAACCACCGGGTTGTAGAGCAACAGGTGGTTCTCGCCCGATTGCAGCTCAACTGTCAGCTGGATACGGCCGGTGGGGCTGGCGCCCTTGGTGGTGGGG
>OBWL01001654.1_pt1 | contig 11724 bp, 8 predicted proteins | sample 1538061 | NCBI WGS metagenome assembly OBWL01 (sample SAMEA2580085, study PRJEB22360) | human gut metagenome | biome: human gut; feature: human-associated habitat; material: faeces | place: Denmark | collected 2008/2010
AATGTCAACAACACTTTGTGAAATTTCTTTTCCGATTCCATCACCTGGAATTAATACTGCTTTCATTAAAAGTCACCTCCTAATTCTTTAATTGCATTTAATAGACCACCATATTGAATCATTGTTTTTTCTCTTGGTGATAATTTTAATTTTGCGGTAATTGTTTGATTATTTGTTTTATTGATAACAGTAATATCTTTATTGTTTTCAACACTATCTAATAAATTAATTAATTCATATTCATCTTGATCATTAAAGAAATCGTAATCTTTTTGATTAATAACAAGTGGTAAAATACCATTATTAATTAAGTTCGAACGATGAATTCTTGCAAATGAAATAGCAAAAATTGCTTTGATCTTTAAATAATTAGGAACAAGGGCTGCATGTTCACGTGAAGAACCTTGACCGTAGTTATCTCCACCAACAATAAATCCTCCGCCATTTTCAATGCATCTATTATAGAATTGATCATCTACTTTACAGAAAGAGAATTTAGCAAGATGTGGCACATTACTTCTATATGGGAGTAATTTAGAATCAGATGGCACAATGTGGTCTGTAGAAATATTATCTCCTACTTTTAAACATACTTTACCTTTAAATGTATCTGGTAATTTATCTCCTCGAGGAACTGGTTTAATATTTGGTCCCATATAAACTTCATTTTGAGGATCATATTCATCAATAAAGAAATTCTTATTCTTCACAAATGGTGTATTTTCAATATCGTCTAAATACATATCATCTTCAAATTCATCTGTTAAATATCCTTTGATTGCACTTAAAGCAGCAACTTCAGGTGATACTAAATAAACACTAGCATCATTTGTTCCTGAACGTCCTTTAAAGTTACGGTTGATAGTTCTTAAAGAAACACCTTTAGAAAGTGGTGCTTGCCCCATACCGATGCATGGTCCACAACCACATTCAAGAATTCTTGCCCCAGAGGCAATCATATCCGCTAAAGCTCCACATTTAGAAAGCATTGCTAGAATACTAGAAGAACCTGGAGCAATAACAAGTGATACATGAGTTGCTACTCTTCTTCCTTTTAAGATTTTTGCAGCTTTTAACATATCAGGAAGTGATGAGTTTGTACAAGAACCAATCACTACTTGATTAATTTTCATTCCTTTTAATTCACTTACTGGTACAACAGCATCTGGACTATGTGGTTTAGCAGTTAATGGTACTAATTTTGATAAATCAACGGTGATTTCTTCATCATATGTAGCATCTTCATCCGCTTTTAATTCAACATAATCTTCTTCTCTTCCTTGTTGAATTAAGTATTCTTTAGTAATTTCATCTGTTGGAAAGACGGAAGTCGTTGCCCCTAATTCAGCCCCCATATTACAAATAGTTGCACGATCTGTTAATGATAATTCTTTTAAACCTTCTCCAGTGTACTCAATAATCTTATTAACTCCACCTTTGACAGATAATTGTTGTAAAATATATAAAATAACATCTTTAGCCGAAGCCCATTTTGCTTTTTTACCTACTAAATTCACTCTAACAACACTTGGACATTGTAAATAATATGTACCTGTTGCCATTGCTACAGCGACATCTAATCCTCCTGCCCCAATAGCAATCATTCCCATCGCACCACATGTTGGTGTATGTGAATCTGATCCTACTAATGTTTTACCAGGTTTTGCAAAGTTTTCTAATTGCAATTGATGGCAAACACCATTTCCTGGTTTAGAAAAAGTAATTCCGTGCTTTTTTGCTACACTACGAATAAACTCATGATCATCCATATTTTCAAAACCTGTTTGTAACATATTATGATCAATATATGCAACTGCCTTTTCAACCGCTACATGTTCAATTCCCATTGCCTCTAATTGTAAATAAGCCATTGTCCCTGTTGAATCTTGAGTTAATGTTTGATCAATTTGAATCCCTATTTGTTGACCAGCGACTAACTCACCACTTTTAAGTTTAGTACTTAAGATTTTATACGCTAAATTCATTATTCTACGTCCCCCTTATTACGATTGTATACAATTATACATTCCATGTGTATTATTGTAAATACATTCTAAGTAAATAAAGGGATTTTTTTACGTATATTCCATTAAAATTGTATATTGTATACAGTTATCAATCATTTAAAAAGGGAGCAAAAGCTCCAACTTTTTATAAATCTAAGGCATATGCAATCGCAAGTTTTGTTGTATCTACGATTGAATCAATATGACAACGTTCTTTACCATGTGAATTGATCACAGCCATACCAAATGCTGCAGCATAAACATTATTACCTGCACGAATTGCAGCATTAGCGTCTGTTCCATAATGGAAGAAAACATCAACACAATAATTTAAGTTTGTTTTTTTAGCTTGGTTGATAATTCTTGTAGTAAGTTCTCTATCATATGGAGAATAATTATCTTTAGCACAGATACTTACTGTTTTTTCATCAGCATGATAATCCGGTCCAATTAATCCGATATCTAAAGCAACATATTCTTCTACTTCTTCTGGTACATAAGCTCCACCATGTCCGATTTCTTCATAAATTGGGAAAGCTAATAATGTACGATATTTTGGTTTTAAGTTATTTCTTTTGAAGTAAGCCATCATTTCGATTAATGCAGCAACTGCAGCTTTATCATCAATATAACGTGAAACAACATATCCTGATGGTGTATATTCGAAATGAGGATCTACAAAGATCACATCACCATGATCAATACCTAAAGCCATAACTTCTTCTTTAGAATGAACATCTTCATGTAAGATAACTTCCATATGATCTTCATCTCTTGGCATTGTTCTAGCATCTTCAAATACATGAACTGAGTGAGCTTTACAAATAACCATACCTCTATATTTGCGTCCATCTCTTGTAATAAGAGTAACACCTTCACCTTCCATACTATGGTAGTTAACACCACCTAATTGTCTTACAATTAAATGACCGTTATCATCAATATGACGAACAACTAAACCAATTGTATCTAAGTGAGCACCCAAACATACTGTTTTAGAATTATCTTCTCCTTCTAAAGTAATGTAAGCTGTTCTTTTACGATCATAAGTTACTTCTAATCCAAATTCAGCAGCTTTTTTTTCTAATAAAGGGAAAACTTCTTCATAATAACTAACTGGACTTGGTACATCAATAAATTCTTTACATAATTCAACTAATTCATTTTTGTTAATATTCATTTCCATTTTATAATACCCCTTTTACTTTTTATCATATAAATGACATGCGCAGAAATGACCTGGTTCTACTTCTTTAAAATCGGGTCTATCTGTTTTACAAATATCCATTACTTTCGGACATCTTGTACAGAAACGACAGCCTTTAGGTGGATTGGCTGGACTTGGCACATCGCCACCTAAGATTTGTTTATCTTCAATTCTTTCTTTTCCGATTCTTGGAATTGCTGAAAATAATGCTTGAGTATAAGGATGTAATGGTTTGGCATAAAGTGATTCTGTATCAGCCATTTCCATCATATTACCTAAATACATAACCCCTACTCTATCAGCAATATGTTTTACAACACTTAAGTCATGGGAAATGAAGATATAAGCAATACCCATTTTTTCTTGTAATTCATTTAATAAGTTAATGATTTTTGCTTGAATTGAAACATCTAATGCTGAAACAGGTTCATCACAAATAATCAATTTTGGTTGTAAAGCAATTGCACGGGCAATCCCAATACGTTGTCTTTGTCCTCCTGAAAATTCATGAGGATAACGATACATGTAATCTAAGTTTAAACCAACTTGTTTCATAACTTCCACAACACGTGCATCACGTTCTTCTTTTGTTTTATAACATTTAGCGATATCAATTGGTTCAGCAATAATATCTTTAACTGTCATACGTGGATTTAAAGAAGCATAAGGATCTTGGAAAATCAATTTGATTTTATCACGTGCTTCTTGTAATTCTTTACCTTTTAAGCTTGTAAAATCTTGACCATCTAAGATAACCTTTCCTTCAGTTGGTTCAATTAGACGGATTACACTTTTACCCATTGTTGATTTACCACATCCTGATTCACCAACAATCCCAAAAGTTTCTCCTATTTTAACATCAAAGCTAATATCATCTACCGCTTTAACAACGCTTTTTTTACCTCTTAAAGAAGATGATTTAATAGAATAATATTTCTTTAAATGTTCTACTTTTAATAAAACGTCTTGATTATTTTCCATTTTCTACATCCTCCTTATTCCATCTTTCATGATATTTCCAACAACGAACTAAATGGTTTTCACCATGTTCCATCATTGCTGGACATTCTTGATGACAGATTTCTTTAGCATGTTTACAACGTGGTGCGAAGAAACATCCTTTTGGAAGTTCATAAAGCATTGGTACAGAACCAGGAATAACTTCCAATTCTTCTTGATCATCGCTATCGATATCAGGGATTGATCTTCTTAGACCAATAGTATAAGGATGTAAAGGATTTTTAAATAAATCTTCTACATTTGTATATTCTACGATCTTACCTGCATACATAACGATTACATTATCTGCCATTTCTGAAATAACACCCATATCATGTGTAATTAATAATACGGCTGTATTTAATTCTTTTTTCATTTTATTAATTAATTTTAAGATTTGTGCTTGAATAGTCACATCTAATGCTGTTGTAGGTTCATCACAAATCAATAATGATGGATTACATGAAAGTGCCATCGCAATCATGATTCTTTGTCTCATCCCACCAGACAATTGATGGGGACAAGAAGCAAATACTTTTTCAGGCATTGGAATACCTACAAGTTTAATCATTTCTAAAGCACGTTCTTTAGCTTCTTGTTTACTCATTTTTTCATGAGTTAAAACAGCTTCCATAATTTGTTTTCCAACAGTAATAACTGGATTTAAAGATGTCATTGGCTCTTGGAAAATCATTGAGATTTCTTTACCACGAATATCTCTCATTTCTTTAGGAGATTTCTTTAATAAATCTTCCCCTTTATACATAATTTCACCAGCAGTAATTTTACCTGGAGGAGATGGTATTAATTGCATTAATGATAAAGCTGTCATACTTTTACCACAACCAGATTCTCCAACAACTCCTAAAGTTTCTCCTGGTTTGATATTAAAACTTACTTCTTGTACAGCAGGAAGCGCTCCACGATCTGTAAAGAAGGTAATACCAAGATCTTTGACTTCTAATAATTCTTTATTTTCACTCATATCTTTTCCCCTTTTTACGATCTTAATTTTGGATCAAGCGCATCTCTTAATCCATCACCTAACATATTGAACGCTAATACTGTAATAATAATAGCTAACCCTGGAATCACTGAATAGTATGTTGCACTACGAATATATGGTTGTGAAAAACTAATCATTGAACCCCAGCTTGCCATTGGTGCTTTAACACCTAAACCTAAAAAGCTTAATGATGCTTCTGACATAATTGCATTTGGAATACCTAATGTTACAGTAACGATTAATGTTGATAAACAGTTAGGTAATAAATGTTTCATAATAATTCTAAAACTATTTCCACCGCTGACTTTACATGCATCGATGTATTCCATCTTTTTAAGACGCATAACATCCCCACGGATAAGTCTGGCTGTTGAAGCCCAACCTAAAAGGCCAAGCGCTAAGTAAAGGTTAATTAAACCTGGTCCTAAAACGAACATGATTGCCATCGCAAATAATAAGAATGGAAAAGATGAAAATACTTGAATTAAAAATGAAATAACAGAATCTACTTTTCCACCAAAATATCCGGCACAAACACCCATCGTATACCCAATAACTGTCGCAATAATTTGTGAAATGATACCAACACTTAAAGAAACACGGCATCCATAAATAATTCTTGAAAAAATATCTCTTCCTAAATCATCTGTACCAAACCAATGTTGTCCGCAAGGTTTCATTAAACGATCTGTAAGAACTTGTTTGTTTGGATCATAAGGAGCAATCAATGGTGCAAATAAAGCAATTAAGCATAAAAGAATAACGATGAACAAACATACCATTGCTACTTTATTTTTCTTGAAAATGTTCCAACTGATTGACCAATAACTTTGATATGTTTGATCTTTTTTCTTTTTAAACATTTTATGATGACTCCTTTCCTAAACGAATTCTTGGGTCGACTACTGTATAAAGTAAATCAACTACTAAATACATAATGACACAAATAACCGCAATATACATCACGCCACCTTGGACGATTGGTAAATCACGTGTATTAATACTATCTACTAACATTTTTCCAATTCCCGGAATTGAAAATACAGATTCTACTAAGACAGATCCTGTTAAGATGTTTCCTAAATCAGATCCTGCAATTGTAATAATTGGAATTAACGCATTACGTAAAGCATGTTTAATTGTAACAACCCAACCTTTTAAGCCTTTAGCTTCAGCTGTACGGATGTAATCTTGTGATAAAACATCTAACATACTTGTTCTTGTAATACGAGCAATACTTGCTGCATATCTTGTACCTAAGGCAATACCTGGTAAGATAAATGATTTAAAACTATCAATACCTGATAAAGGTAATAAATTAAATTTCAAACAGATAACAATTTGTAAGATGATAGCAATCCAGAATGCGGGAGCTGAAATACCAAATACAGAAATTGTCATTAAAGCTGAATCAACCCACTTACCATGATTAACGGCAGCCACAACACCTACTACTATTCCTAAAACAACAGCTAATATATAAGCAATACCAGCAAGCTTAGCCGTTACTAAAAATGAACTTGTTAAAATATCAATTACTGGTTTATTTTGGAAATATGATGTTCCAAAGTTTCCTTGAAGCATATTTCCTAACCAGCTGAAATATTGAATATAAATTGGTTGGTCTAATCCCATTTCATGTGTAACACGTGCAATCGTTGCTTGATCAGCGAACTCACCTAACATGATTTCAACTGGATTACCAGGCACAATGTTTAACACAAAGAATGTGATTAACGAAATACAAAAAACGACACCAATAGCTTGTAATACACGTTTTAGTAAATACTTCGTCATATTTTTCCTCCTTTTTCCTACAATAAATATATGGAATGCATTGCTGCATTCCATATATGATTAACACTTATTTAATTTCATTTACTATTTTTTAGATAAATCAATATCAATGTTATATAAATGATAAATTAAGTTTCCTAATTTAGCATTTTTTACATATGGTTTAGCAACAAATTGTAACTTACCATAATATAATGGAATTGTTCCATAATCTTCACGAGATAAGATATAATCTGCTTTTTTGTATAATTCAACACGTTTATCAGAATCATTTGATTCTCGAGCTTCTTTCATTAATGAATCGAATTCAGGATTATTGTAGAATACACCTTTTCCTACAGCGTTTTCTGAATAGTAATAAGTATACATTTGGTTATCAGCATCTGCATATAATGGGAACCAACCAAGAACTGTAGCTTGTAATTCACCAGCAGCTCTAGCTGAAGACCAAATACCTGCATCAATTGTTTCTACATTCATAGTAATTCCAGCTTCTTTTAAGTAAGCTTGTAATGCAGTAGCGATTTTTTCTTCTTTTTGTCTAACTTTGCAAGTAAATGTAGGGTTTGAAATACCTGCATCAGCTAAAACTTGTTTAGCTTTTTTAACGTTATGTTCATAAGTTTTTAATTTGTCATCATGACCTGGAACACTTGGATTTAAGAATGATGAAGCTGGTTCAGCAGCACCATTTAATACAGTACTACATAATTCTTTACGGTTAATAGCTAATGAGATTGCTTCTCTAACTGCTTTATTACTTAATACTGGATCATTATCTTTAATTGATAAGAAATATGTACCTAATGGAGTTACTTGAGTAATTTCATCTTTTAAATCACTATCTTTATATTGATCTAATAATGAAGTATCTAAGTCACACATATCAATGTTACCTTGTTCATATTCCATCATTTTTGTACTTGCATCATCAATATAAACAATTTCTAAACGATCTAAGTTAGGTTTTTTACCATGATATTTTTTATTTGGAACCATTACAACTTTAGTTTGTTCATCATTTTCTTTAATTACATATGGACCAGTACCAATTAAGTTAGTTCCTTTACCCCAGTTTTCACCAGCAGCAGCACATGCATCTGAAGGATAAATTGAAGCATAGTCCATACCTAAGTTAGCAACAAATGGCGCAAACTTGTAATCAATATGTAATTTAAAAGTGTAATCATCAACTGTTTCAAAACCACTTAATTCAGTAGCTTTACCATCTAACATATCTTGAGCACCAGTAATCATGTTGTACATATATGTATTTGTACATCCTGTTGCTGGTGTAAACATTCTTTCGAATGTATATTTAACATCTTCAGTAGTTAAATCAGAACCATCTGAGAATTTAACACCTTTTTTAAGTGTAATTGTATAAGTTAATCCATCATCAGATACCTCTGGCATATCTTTAGCAAGAACACATTCTTCTTTATTATCATCATTCCAACGATATAATCCCTCTAATACGTTGTCAGCAACAGAAGAAGCCCCTGAGGTAGTGTTAGTTTGCATATCTAAACCAACTTTTGGATTAGATTGACCAAAGCGAAATACTTTTTCGCCACTTTCTGTACTTTTGCTTGAGCTACTTGAACCACCACATCCAGCTAAGGATACAGCCATTGCAGCAACAGCAAGAACAGATAAAGATTTCTTTAATAAGTTCATTTCCCTTTCCTCCTAGTTTTAACAATTCCCTACTTAAACTTTCTTAAAGTACCTTTGTATTATATCAAAGGGCTTTCTTGATTTCAACAGAATATTGCATTTTTGTATACAATTGAACAATTATCTAATTTCATACCTTATTATTTTATGTTTTTTCACAAAAAATGTTCTTGTTTATGCAAAAAAACAATATCCAATCCACATGGATATTGTTTTTCATTTTAAAGCATACTTGTCATTCCACCATCAATAACAAGTAATTGTCCTGTGGTATAAGTACAAGCGTCACTTGCAAAATAGATAAGTGCTCCGTTCATTTCACCTTCACGACCAAATCTCTTAAGAGCTACTCTGTTTTTTAAAACAAGAGAACCTGGTGCATCTAAAGCATCATGTGTCATTTCTGTATCATAGACACCTGGTGCAATCGCATTAACAAGAATACCATAAGGTGCTAGATCTCCTGCCATGGCTTTTGTAAGGTTAACAACCCCACCTTTATAACTTACTTGAGCAGGTCCAGCTTGAATACCACCAACCGATGAAATATTAATAATTCTTCCATATTTTTGTTTCATCATAATAGTTGAAACTTCTCTTGCCATGAGGAAAACACCTTTTAAATCTGTATCTAAAACTTTATCCCATTGGGCTGTTGTATGATCATGAAGACCACTTGAGTATTCAACAACACCAGCATTATTTACAAGAATATCAATTTTTCCAAAATGATCGACGACAGCTTTAACCGCATTTTTAATACTTTCTTCATCTGTAACATCACATGAAACAGGTAAACAATCATGTCCATTTTGTTTTAATTCTTTAGAAAATTCTTCTAATCTTTCTTTTCTACGTGCAAGGATAGCGACATCGCATCCTTGTTCACTTAATGCTCTTGCAAATTGTTGTCCAAGCCCACTTGAAGCTCCTGTAACAACCGCTACTTTCCCTGTTAAATCAAAACTAATCATCTTTAATATCTCCTATTCCATCACACGGATTGCATGATATCCCTCATGAATTGCAGTTAAAATTTTTCTTGGTGCAACAGCATCTCCAATAACAGCAACTTCATCATATTTTTCATCTAATAAATCTTCTAATTGATTATTAGGTCTAAATCCAACAGCATTTAAAACAGTATCACATTCAAGCGTCATTGTTTTTCCATCTCTTTCAAATGTAACACTTGTTGGTGTAATATTTGTTACTTTAGCGTTTGCTTCTACTTTAACACCACGATCTTTAACCATTTTTCTTAAGTGTTGATCATTATTTAAGCAGTGATTAGCTGTAAATAAGATATCTGGACACATTTCAACTAATGTGACATCTCCATCTTTTCCTGCAATATCACAAGCTGCTTCCGTACCAGCAAGTCCAGCACCGATAACAACGACTTTTTTACCAACTGTTGCTTGATGTGTTAAATAATCACTCGCAAGAACTGTGGTATCAATACCTGGAATTGGTGGCATAGCAGGAGTTGAACCAGCAGCTAAAATAACTTTGTCATAATCTCCTTCAAGATTGTCTTTAGTAATAGGTGAATTTAAATGAATATTCACATCTAGTTTTTTACATTGTGTTTCTAAGTATTTAATTAATTTTAAAACATCCGCTTTAAAATCAGGACCACCTGCAGGCCATAAAGTTCCACCTAATTTATCTTCTTTTTCATATAAATCAACATCAAAACCACGGCGTTTTGCAGTAATGGCAGCCATCATGCCAGCTGGACCTCCACCAATAACTAATACATTACGTTTTTGACCATTTGGAAGTGGTAAAGCATAAGCTTTTTCTGCATAACATAATGGGTTTACCGCACAATAGTAGTGTTTTCCACTAAATCCAGCAAGTAAACATTCATTACATCCAACACATGGAGCGATATCTTCTTCATGATGTGCTTTAACTTTTTTAGGCCAATATGGATCAGCTAACATTTGATGAGCAAGTCCTACATAATCTAAAATACCATCTTCAACAGCTTTTTTAGCTACTTCAGGATCTTTTAAATTACCATCACCTAATACTGGAACACTTACAATATCTTTAATTGCTTTTTGTACATCAAGTTTATATCCTTCTTTACTATAAACAGTTGTAATCGCTTGGAACCATTCTTCATAACATCCGGTATCAACATGTAAAGCATCAACACCTGCTTTTTCTAAGATTTTAGCCATTTCAATACCTTCATCAATGGTTCTAAAGCCTTCTACTCTTTGATGTGGTGTAAATTTAACAAGTACTGGCATTGTATCTGGAACATTCTTTTTAATTGCTTCAATACATTCCAATGTAAAACGCATACGATTTTCAAGTGTTCCACCATATTCATCTGTTCTATTATTCCATTGAACAGAATGGAATTGATCTAATAAATATCCTCCATACGCATGTAATTCAACGCAGTCTGCACCAGCATTTACAGCAAGTGAAGCACTGTACCCTACTTTTTCTACTAAATAATGAATATCTTCTTTTGAAAAAGGTTTACAAATTAAATCTGGGAACCAGAATGCACCTACACTACCCGCACTATAAGGTGGTGTAAAAGGATCAGTAAATTGTTGACGTCCTAAACCTGGTGATAATTGTACACAGACTTTTGCACCATAAGCATGACATCTTTCAATTAACATATTTAATCTTTCTACATGATGGAAATCAGAAAGTTCTGTACATGGTCTTGGTTCATATTTTGTTGAAACAACGTTAGCACCTGTAATAATTAAACCAGCGCCACCTTTTGCTCTTTCTTCAAAATAATCAATACCTTCATTACAGTAAGCTCCATCAGCTTCTCCTGTCGTTCCCATAGGTGACATGAAAATTCTGTTTTTTAATTTCATTTTTCCTATGTATGTCTTATCAAATAAACTCTTAGCCATTTCTTTTCCCTCCTCATACCATAGTAAATGTTTATTTAACTTAAGTAAATTATAAAACTCTAAAATTAAATGTCAACGCTTTCAATGAATAAAAGTGAATTTTTTAACAAACTCTTTACATGAAAT
>OBWL01001672.1_pt1 | contig 11603 bp, 9 predicted proteins | sample 1538061 | NCBI WGS metagenome assembly OBWL01 (sample SAMEA2580085, study PRJEB22360) | human gut metagenome | biome: human gut; feature: human-associated habitat; material: faeces | place: Denmark | collected 2008/2010
ACGGCCCGCAAGCTCTACGAGCTGCGGGAGCGCTTCTATCCCGATACCGTCCAGTTCCCGCCGGAGCGGATGGCCGTCGTGTTGACCGACCTCTACGCCCGGGGCGCGACCATCGTGTCCAACGAGAAGGGCTACGGCATCTACTTCCGCCGGGAGGATACCCTCTATTTTGTGGAGCTGATGGCCGAAGACGACCGCTCCGCCGAGGTGCTGATGGAAGCGGCCCGGGAGAAGGAGGTCATCGTGGAGCGCGCCGTCATCACAGTGGGTGCGGCTCAGAACCTTTTCCTCGGCGAAGGCACCCGGCAGGACTACGGCATGATACGGTTCGACGCGGAGCCTTTCGATGTGGAAGAAAGCTATATGCGGCTGATGATGGAAAGCTGAACGGAATGGTAAAGGAGTGTGTACATGGCACACGATGCAAAACATAGAAAAAGCAGAAAAGGCGGCGCAGCGAAAATGATTCTGATCGTGCTGCTGATCCTGGTACTGGCGGCGGGCGGCTGTCTGCTGGCCATCCGAAAAGAGATCAACGGCAGTGCTTCCGCCGGCGAACCGGTGAGTGTGAGCATCCAGCAGGGCAGCGGCGTGGCAGCCATCGCCCAGAAGCTCAAGACGGCGGGCGTCATCAAGTACCCCCACGTCTTCCGCTGGTATGCAGGCAAGCAGGGCGCGGCAGGCAAGCTCCAATACGGCGAGTTCGACCTCGCCCCCGGCAGCTCCTACGACGACATCATCGAGGCACTCTCCGCCTACGCGAAGGCCGACAGTGTCCGGCTGACCTTCCCCGAGGGTACGACGGCCATCGCCATTGCGAAAAAAATGGAGGACGCCGGGCTGTGCAGCGCCGAGGACTTCCTCAAGGAGGCCAACACCGGCGACTTCAGCCAGTACAGGTTCTGGCAGTACGTCCCCGACGACAAGGACGCCCCGGACCGCTTCCTCAAGTGCGAGGGTTATCTTTTCCCGGATACCTACGATTTTCGGAAGGATGACACCGTCCATCATTACGTTGAGACGTTCTATTCTCACTTCGACAAGCAGATCACCGATGAGATGTATGCCGAGATGGAAAAGCAGGGGATGACCCTCTCCGAGGTGGTCACTCTGGCGTCCTTCGTGCAGGAGGAGGCCGGCAACGATCAGGACGATAATGTGGCGCAGGTGTTCCGCAACCGTCTGGCCGAGGGTTCGCCCTACCCCAAACTGCAGAGCAACACCTCCAGCCACGTCCAGAGCGACGCCGACAACAACTACCTCTGGAACTGGGTCGCGCCCTACTACGGCGGCTGGGACAGCATCCCGGAGAACATTCTGGAAGCCTACGACACCTACACCTGCACCGGCCTCTCCGCCGGCCCCATCTCCAACCCCGGCATCGCGGCCATCCGTGCGGCGCTTGCCCCGCAGCCCGACGATGAGGCAAAGGACGCCTATTTCTTTGTCACCGACCTTTCCGGTCACTACTACTACGCCCGCACCTACGCAGACCACCAGAAAAACTGCGATGAGGCGGCAAAAGTCAACAAGAACCTGAAATAAGAAGCGAAGCCCGTAAGCCTGACGGAAAAGGCAGCCGCTGACCGGCCTGCCAAGGGCTCGCCCATTGGGAGAGCTGGCACCGAAGGTGACTGAGAGGGCTAGAGAGGAATACCATGTTACAGATACCGGAACTTCTGGCCCCGGCAGGCGACCTCGAGCGCCTGCGGTATGCCATCAACTACGGCGCGGACGCCGTTTACTGCGCTCTGCCCGAGTTCGGGATGCGCTCTGCACCCACCAACTTCACCCCGGAGCAGCTGAGGGAGGGCGTCATCTATGCCCACGCCCGGGGCCGCAAGGTCTACCTGACCATGAACACCCTGCCCACCAACGAGGAGGCTGACCGTCTGCCTCAGGCCATCAAGGACGCTGCCGCCGCCGGTGTGGACGCCTTCATCGTGGCCGACCTCGGCGTGTTGGACGCCTGCAAGACCTTCGCGCCCGACATCGACGTCCATATGTCCACCCAGACCGGCATCACCAACTGGGCCGCTGCCCGCGCCGCCTACAACATGGGCGCGAAGCGGGTGGTGTTGGCCCGGGAGATGACCCTGCAGGACATCGCCACCCTCCGCGACAAGACCCCGCCGGAGCTGGAAATCGAGGCTTTCGTCCACGGCGCCATGTGCATGAGCGTCTCGGGCCGCTGCCTGCTCTCCAACTACATGGCAGGCCGCGACGCAAACCGCGGCCAGTGCGCCCAGCCCTGCCGCTGGAAGTACTATCTCAGCGAGGAGACCCGCCCGGGCCAGCTCTATGAGATCGGCGAGAACGAGAACGGCAGCTACATCCTGAACGCCAACGATATGTGTACCGCGCCCTTCCTCGACCTCATCTGCAAGGCGGGCGTGGACAGCCTCAAGATCGAGGGCCGCGCCAAGACCTTCTACTACGTCGCCAGCGTGACGGCAGCCTACCGCCGCGCCCTCGACCAGTATCTGGCCGACCCGATGAACGAGAACTTCGAGCTGCCGGAAGAGGTTTTGGCTGAGCTGACCCGCACCAGCCACCGCCACTATTCGCCCGGCTTCTACTTTGGCCGGGAGCAGGCCCGTCAGGCCACCGACAGCGCGACTTACATCCGCGAGTGGGAGTTTGTCGGTACGGTGGACGGCTGGGAGAACGGCGTCGCCAGCTGCCAGCAGCGGGGCAAGTGGAGCCTCGGCGACACGCTGGAAGTGCTCTGCCCGGATGGCCGCAGCATCCCGCTGAACCCCGAGTGGATCAAGAATGAGGCCGGTGAGCTGATGGAGTCCACGCCCCACGCGATGGAGCGCTATACCATCCCCACCCCGGAGCTGCCGCCGATGAGTCTGCTGCGCCGGAAAGTCTGAAAATAAAAGCAAAGCCGCCTGTCGTTCGTTGAATGACAGGCGGCTTTTATCGTTTATTTCGATTATTCCGGCTTGACCTGCAGCTCCTGCTCGCAGTAGATGCAGCGATACTTGCCGTTGGAGCTCAGCTCAAAGATCTGGTCGCACTCTTCCTCGATGGAGGAGATGCAGCGGGGGTTCTTGCACCGCACGATGTTGACCAGACGCTTGGGGGGCTGGGGCTTTTCCTTCTTGACGGCCTTGCCGTTCTCGATGATGGTCACGCTGATGTCGGGGTCGAGATAGGCCAGCACGTCGAGGTTGAGCCAGGAGGCGTCGCCCTCCACCTTGATGATGTCCTTCCGGCCCGACTCTGCCTTGTGGCTGCGGGCGTTCTGGATGAGGGCCACACTGGCGGTGCGGTTGCCCTTGATGCCCAGCAGGTCCATCAGGCCGATGGCCGTGCCTGCCTTGATATGGTCGATGACGATACCGTTCTGAATTTCATCAATGTTCAGCATCTCAGTTGCCCTCCTTTTCAGCCTTGGGGTCCTTGAGGCCCAGCAGCGTCATGATCAGCGCCATGCGGATGTAGACGGCGTTCTGCACCTGCTCAAAGTAGGCGGCGCGAGGGTCGTCGTCCACGTCCAGCGTGATCTCATTGACGCGGGGCAGGGGATGGAGCACGGCCATGTCAGGCTTGGCAAGGGCCATCTTCTCTTTGGTGAGGATATAGCTGTTCTTCAGACGGACATAGTCTTCCTCGTTGAAGAAACGCTCCTTCTGGACGCGGGTCATGTAGAGGATGTCCAGCTCGGGCATGGACTCCTCGAGGCTGCGGGTCTCCTTGTAGGGGATGTAGTTGGCCTCGAGCACGTCGGTGATGATGTAGTCCGGCACCCGCAGCTCCTCGGGGCTGATGAGGACGAAGCGGATGTTCTCACAGCGCGCCATGGTCTTGATGAGGGAGTGGACGGTGCGGCCAAACTTGAGGTCGCCGCACAGGCCGATGGTCAGGTCGTTCAGACGGCCCTTGCGGCGGCGAATGGTCATCAGGTCGGTCATGGTCTGGGTCGGGTGCTGGTGGCCGCCGTCGCCTGCGTTGATGACAGGGATGCGGGAGTACCGGCTGGCCCGCAGCGGTGCGCCCTCCTTGGGGTGACGCATGGCCACGATGTCGGCGTAGCAGGAGACGACGCGGATGGTGTCGGCCACGCTCTCGCCCTTGGATGCACTGGAGACGGTCTCGCTTGGGAAGCCGAGGACATGTCCGCCGAGGTTCAGCATCGCGGCCTCAAACGAAAGGCGGGTACGGGTGGACGGCTCGTAGAACAGGGTGGCCAGCTTTTTGTGGGCGGCCACGTCCTGATAGGCAGCCGGGTCGGCGCAGATGCGGTCGGCCAGGTCCAGCAGAGAGGCGATCTCCTGCTGACTGAAATCCAACGGATCGATCAGATGACGCATATTTTTTTGTTTCCCTCCGTCAAAGAAGCTTTCGAAGAATCGAGAAGTCGAAGAAGTTCGTGTAGTAGCTCAACGAACGCATGACGGGATGGCAGAGCCGGTTGTAGCATATCTCATCCAGCAGCAGCATGGCCTCGCCCGGGGCCAGACGCATGGCGGCCCGGATGGGCTCGTCGCCGCAGCTGGCCTTGAGGTGGGCCACATTGGAGGCCACCTGCTGGCGGCACTCCCGCTCCAGAACATCGAAGATGTCACCCGACAGGTCGATGCGGGTGTAGTCCCGGTTCCCAAACAGGGCGCGGGGCAGGTAGTCGATGGAGTAGATGACGGGGGTGGTGTCGGCGAGGATGCGCTTCTTGATGCAGATGACATCGTCGCCGGGCTCGATGGCCAGATCACGGGCCAGCTCTTCGCCTGCGCGGACGGGGTAGATCTGGATGCCGTCGGCGTGGGGGTAGCTGCCAAAGCTGCGGATGAGCGGGTAATACTCCAGCTTCTGGTCCAACCGGCTGCGCAGGTTCAGGACACTTCGGTTGACCACTGTGCCGATGCCGCGCACACGCTCGATGTAACCCGCACGCTCCATCTCGCTCAGCGCATCGCGGATGACGGTGCGGCTGACGCCGAGTTCGGCGGCAAGGTCTACCTCGGCGGGCAGACGGTCGGTCTGTGCATAGCGGCCTGTGCGCAGTTCCTCCAGCAGAGCGCTGACGATGCGGTCGCTGATGACAGCACCACCCAGGCGGCTGGAAGGGGATAAGCTGGAATCTCTCATGGTTCGTTTCCTCCGGTACACGGGCAGGGCGGCCCTGCCTGGACTTCCGAAAAAGCTGTGCCTGAGCACAAAAACTCTTTCTGCAAATATTATAGCATAAATTGACAATGATTCAAACGGCATTTATACTGGAATCAGCCGGAAAGTATGATTTTATTTTGGAGGGATAGAGCAAGAATGGAAGTTCTTCTGCACAAAGTGTGCGGCCGGCCCGCAAGCCGCACCATGACCCTGCGCGCTGCCGGGCCGGAGGATGCCGCCGCCTTTTACGCCTTGCAGAACGAGGTGCGGGCCGCGATGCCCCACCCGGAGCAGTTCGTACCCGACACGCTGGAAAACATCGCCCGCTACCTGAAAGAGGACCTGTGCATCGGCGGGTGGGACGGCGGGCGGCTGGGGGCCTACTTCATCCTGCGGTACTGCGGGCAGGACGCGCACAACTACGCCGCCTTTATGGGAATCCCGCGAGAAGAGTGGGACGGCTGGGCCAACGCCGACAGCGCCATCGTCCACCCCGACTACCGGGGCAACGGTCTGCAGCGGAAGCTGCTGGAAGTGGCGCTTACCCGGCTCCGCCCGGGCATCGTGGGCATCGGGGCCACCGTCAGCCCGGAAAATCAGTACAGCCTCAACAACGCTCTGGCCAGCGGCTTTGAGATCGTCTGCCGCCGGGAGATGTACGGCGGATATGACCGGTATCTGCTGGCGAAGAGGCTGTAAAATGATACAGCTCCGCGTTTCTTCGGAAAGGCGGGGCTGTTCTTTTTTTGCTATGCCGGAAAAGTCACACTATTCATGAATCTACGCTGGTATGTCATGAAAAGGACTTGACAAAGATATAGGGGGGGGGGGGGGTAAAATGAAAAAAACGGTGACCCTGCAAAAATATAGGAGGTAAAAAAGTATGCGGTTACGGAAAAATATGAAGCGTGCGGCGGCAGTCGCGCTGGCCCTGAGTGTGGCGCTTTCGGCGGCAGCCCCGGCGGCACTGGCAAAGGATTATTATATCGAAAACGGTGATATTACGGTGACCGTTACGGAAGAGGGCGACACCTATGTCCGTGTCGGCGAGGCGAAAGACAAAGATGACATCGGAGTGAAAGACGACACGGACGTGGTCATCAAGGGCGGCGAGGACCCGAACAAAACGGCTGGGAACAACTCTGACGGGGCGGCAGACGACGACACGGCGGACGAGGCTGAAGGACAGAAGCCGGTGGTGGATGCCGAGCCGGGAGAGCCTGCGGAGGAGACCGGCACGGAGCTCGTCGTCTGGCCTGAGAACGTGAACAGCGGGGAAGACCAGAAAAAGGACGAGCCTGCGGATGCCGAGCCGAAGACGCCGGACACGCAGAAGCCCGAAGGGAAGACCGACGACGACACCCTCGAGGCATCGACTGAGCAGAAGCCTGTCGAGAAGGCCGCAGAGGACGAAGATGACGACAAGGACATCATGACCTATGAGGCCAACACTGCCAGCACGTTGACAAAGGTTGCGAACGAAGCGGTACAGAATATCATCAAGATCATCAATAATTGCACCAAAAAAGACACGACGGTCACGATCGAAAACGTGAATATCTATCAGTACGCCTATGATTATAAGGCCGCGATGTCTGTCGAGGGCGCAGGCGACACGACCCTGAAGCTGGTGGGGGACAATACCTTGAGAGGTGGACATTCTTGTGCGGGCTTGGAAAAGGATGATGAGTACTCTACCGGAAAACTGACCATCACCGCAGAAGATACAAGCGCCTCTTTGAAGGCGTATGGTGGTCAGAATTCTGCGGGCATTGGTGGAGGATCTTATCATAGCACCTCGAAGCTGGAAATTGCAAACGGAAAAATCTATGCAGAAAGTGGTTCCAATATGGGTGCAGGCATTGGCGGCGGCATGTACGGAAAAGGTGAAGTGACCATTTCCGGCGGGGATGTGACTGCTCATGGAGGGCATACTGCGGCATGTATTGGCGGCGGTTTTAGGGGCTCGGGAGACGTTACCATCCTTGGCGGCACGGTAACTGCGATACCTGCTGAGGGCAGTAACTCTAATGTCACAGGCATTGGCGGCGGCTTTGGCTGCGATGAAAAATCGACCGTTCGTATCCTCGGCGGTGTTGTCGATGCCGTGGGCAACGGATGTGGAAGCGGCATTGGCGGAGGCGAAGGTGATGCGCAGGGCGCAGAGGTCGAGATCGGCGGCGGTGCGCAGGTAACCGCAAAAGGCGGCCTGGGCGATAACGAGTTCAATCGCGGTCCAGGCGCCGCCATCGGCACAAGCGGCGATGAAGACGGCAAAGCCGGTAAAGAGCTGGATGTAAATGTCAGCGGTGAGGGTACGGTCACCCGGATTAACTCCCAGTTGACCTCTGATTGTAAGCATAAATGGACACTTGTCTCCTCTACTCCTGCGGCTGTCGGCCAGCTGGGCGAAAAAGTGTATGAATGTTCTTCTTGCGGCTCCACAAGGACTGTATACAAGTTTGTACTTCCGGAACCTGCACCTGTGGAGGAGCAGAACGGCAGGATCGTTTTGACAGTTATAGGCGCTCCCTATGAGATGCATCAGGAGTCTACCCGCTACATCGTCACGGCAGATTCTGATACCGCCACCCTCTTCGGCTGTCTGGGCAATCTGGCAGAACTGAAAGCGCAGGGCGTAGATACCCTCGTCTTCCGCACTAAGAGCCGCGAGACGGCGCTGGACATCGATACCATGCTGTCGCTGGGCACGGAGGACACCATCTTCACCCTCACCCACAGCGGCAGCTCTGCCACCCTCACCGTGGGCGGCGCAGACCACAGCGAACTGATCCACTAACTAACCAACTCCCAAGGCGGAGAGTTTCCGCATCCCTCCGCTTTGTACGAAAAGCCCCCGGCACGTTCCGCATCGTGCCGGGGGGTTGCCCTCTCAGTCTCACTTCGTTCGCCAGCTCCCCCAGAGGGGGAGCCATTGGCATGTCGGTTAGCTTTCGTCTGGACGAGCGAAGCCTGATATAACGCAAAAAATAGTGCCCTGCTACAGAGGGCAGCAGCTGCGGAACCATGTTCCTTGTCAAGCTGCTGCTAGCCTTGGTAGCAGGGCACTACTGTTTCCGGATAGAGTAAGCTTTGCTCGTCCAGCGTGGGCTTGGCCGACACGCCAGAGGCTCTCCCTCTGGGAGAGCTGGCAAAGCCGTCAGGCTTTGACTGAGAGGGCGGTCTTCATCTTATGCCGTACCACCAGCAGGCAGGCCAGATGCACCAGTGTAGTGAGGATCCAGCTGACGGGGTAGCTGAGGTAAAGCATCGTGGTGGTGTGGAACAGCCGGAAGATGGTGGCGATCCAGACGAGGCGGAGCAGGCAGCTGCCCACGAGGCTGACCACCATCGGCAGGACGGAGTAGCCCCGGCCGCGCAGGCAGCTGGCCAGAACATCCATGCCGCCGCAGAGCAGATAGGTGGTGCAGATGATGTGCATACGGGCCAGACCGGCAGTCACCACGACCTCATCGGAGGAGTAGAAGTGGAGCAGCGGTTCGCCCAGCAGGGAAGCACCGCCGCCCAGCACGAGGCCGGTGACGATGGAGCAGAGCAGGCAGTTGCGCATGACGCGGTCCAGATTGTCGTACCGGCGGGCGCCCATGTTCTGGCTCGTGAAGGTGACAGCGGCCTGGGCGAAAGCGTTCATGGCGGTATAGACGAAGCCCTCGAGGTTGGAAGCGGCAGAGTTGCCGGCCACGACAATGGAGCCGAAGGAGTTGACCGCCGACTGGATGACGACGTTGGAGAGGCTGAACACGGTGCTCTGCAGACCGGCAGGCAGGCCGATGCGCAAGATCTGGCCCAGAGCCCCCGCATGGAAGCCCAGACGGCCGAGGTCGAGGTGGAGCGGGCCTTTCTCCTTCACCAGCAGGGCCGTGACCATGCAGGCGGAGACGGTCTGGCTGATGATGGTGGCCAGAGCGACGCCCGCCACGCTCATGGAGAAGAGGATGACGAACACGAGGTTCAGCACCACATTGATGGCGCCCGCCACGGCCAGACAGAACAGAGGCCGCCTGGTGTCGCCCACGGCGCGCAGGAGGGCCGAGCTGAAGTTGTACAGCATGGTCATGGGCATACCGATGAAGTATATCTTGAGGTAGAGGGTGGACAGGCCGATGACGTCCTCCGGGCAGCTCATCAGCTCCAGCAGGACGCGGGCGGCAAAAAAGCCCACCACGGCCAGAAAGAAGCCGCTGACGAGGCCCAGCGTCACGGAGGTCTGGACGGTGTTGCGGACGCCCTCATCGTCCTTCGCGCCGAAGCAGCGGGCCGCAACGACGTTCGCGCCCAGCGACAGGCCCACGAACAGGTTGACCAGCAGGTTGATGAGCGCACCGTTGGAGCCGACAGCGGCCAGCGCCGTGCTGCCCGCAAAGCGTCCCACGACGACGACATCGGCTGCGTTGAACAACAGCTGCAGGATGCTGGATGCAGCCAGCGGCAGGGAAAACAGGATGATCTTTTGCAGCATGGGGCCGCTGGTCAAATCGCCTGTCCGGGTATTCTGTGCCATGAAAATGCTCTGCCTCCTCAAATATCAGATGGTACTCACGAAAAAACGCGCCGCTCAACAGCGAGCGACGCAGATAGTATTATAATACGGTTTCAGGTAAAATACAAGTAAGATCAAAGCTTTTTCCGTACAAAAATGCACCCCCGCACACAGGGTGCGGGGGTGCGGAGGGATGTTTGCGAAACAGAACGCTTACTTCTGGGGCTTCATGTAGATGTGGTGAGGCAGACCGGCGATGTAGAGCGGGGTCAGCTCAGCCTGGATGAGGGGCCGTGCGTAAGCGAGGAAGTCTTCCGTCATCTGGGTGTGATTCTCGTTCATCCAGCTCAGCGGCACCTTCTTCTCGAGATTTGCGACCTCGCTGATGGGGTGCAGCTCAGTGGTACACTGATAGGGGCTGTTGGAGATGCGCTTCAGGGCCACCATCTGGCCGGTGACGCCCTCAAACGCAGCCTTGACAGCAGCACCGCCGACTTGATAGGCCTCGGTGATGTCGGTGCGGCTGGTCAGGTGGCCGGCGCAGCGCTGCAGGGTGGAAAGCTCGATGCAGCGGGTCTTGGTGTCCAGATTGCGGGCCACGACGTTGGCCAGATAGCGGGCGGTGCCGGTCAGGGCCTTGTGGCCGAAAGCGTCCACTGCGTGGACATCGTCGGCCAGCTCACAGACATAGCGGCCATCCTCGAGCTTGACGCCCTCAGACACCGCGATGACGATGCTGGGCTTCTTCTCCTGCATCACGCGCACCTTCTCGACGAAGTGCTCCACATGGAAGGGGACTTCGGGCAGGCAGATCATGTCCACGCCCTCGCAGTCGTCGCTCTTGGCCAGTGCGGCGGCGGCGGTCAGCCAGCCGGCGTTGCGGCCCATGATCTCGACGACGGTGACATACTTGGTGCCATAGACGGTGGCGTCGCGGATGATCTCCTTCATCACCACGCCGATGTACTTGGCCGCAGAGCCGTAGCCGGGGGTGTGGTCGGTGACCATCAGATCGTTGTCGATGGTCTTAGGCACGCCCATGAAGCGGATGTCGCTCTGGATGCACTCGCCGTACTCAGCCAGCTTGCCGATGGTGTCCATCGAGTCGTTGCCGCCGATGTAGAAGAAGTAGCCGATGTCCAGCTTTTCGAGGATGGCGAAGAGCTTCTTGTACACGGCCTCGTCGGTGTGCCAGTCGGGCAGCTTGTAGCGGCAGCTGCCGAGGAAGCTGGAGGGGGTGCGCTTGAGCAGCTCGATGTCGAGGTCATCGGTCAGCAGGGTGGACAGGTCCACGACCCGCTCCTCCAGCAGACCGGCGACGCCGTTGCACATGCCGTAGACGATGTCCGCGCCGCGGCTCTTGCAGCTCTCGAACACACCAGCCAGACTTGCGTTGATGACAGAGGTGGGGCCGCCGGACTGGCCAACGATTGCATTTTTACCCATGATGATTTCTCCTTTTTTGTTTTTCTGTTTCGGCTTTATAACGAAGCCGTTTTCTAAGCATTGCACACCGTCTGAGCGGTCTTTTTGCCTGCATACTGCGTTGCTTTCCCTTGCAATCCGTCAGGATTGCTGCGGAAAATCGCCTTGTCTGCCGACAAAAATCCTCGCCATTCGGCGTACCCTGCTTACGAAAACAACTTCTTTAATCGTGCAGGAGCACGAAAACAGACGCGGGGAAGGGGAGAAGCGAGTTTCCTTACAGGCAGATGTGGCGGGGAGTACCGTTGACGTAGACAGGGGTGACCTCGTCGAGGATGAGCGGGCGGGCGTATTCCTCGAACGCCGCCGTCACCTGCATCCCGTCGGGGGTGATCCAGTCCAGCGGCACCTTCTTTTCGAGGTTTGCCACCTGCTGGACGTCCACCGCTTCGGTGATGCACTGGTAAGGATACTCGGAAACGCGCTTGAGCGCGATCATTTTGCCCGTCTCACCGGCAAAGGCTGCGGCTGCCCCGCCGCCCCCCCCCGCGGCCAGCGA
>OBWL01001688.1_pt1 | contig 11480 bp, 8 predicted proteins | sample 1538061 | NCBI WGS metagenome assembly OBWL01 (sample SAMEA2580085, study PRJEB22360) | human gut metagenome | biome: human gut; feature: human-associated habitat; material: faeces | place: Denmark | collected 2008/2010
CAGGCAGGCGCCTCCACCCGTTGAAATGACGAGGCCGTGGCGTCCGGAGAGCTCTTTGATAATCTCGCTTTCAAAATCGCGGAAATACTCTTCACCGTCCTCGCGATAAATCCGTTCGGAGGATTTGCCGACTCGACGCTCCACGAGGGCGTCCAGATCGATGAAGGGACGCAGAAGCCTTGCCGCAACGCATTTGCCGATAGTGGTTTTTCCGCAGCCCGGCATACCAATCAGGACAATATTGGAGGCTTCGCGGCGAATGTCGCACAGGATCGAGCGCGTCGCACAAAGCGGCAGCGTCCGACCGGCAAAGAGTTCCATCGCCTCGCGTGCGACAACGACGCGCAGTCCCAAAGTGGTGCGGGCTTCAAGGCCGCGCTGCTGCGCTTCCCAGATGAGCCGCGGGCGCACAGGTTCATCAACGGAGTCCAGTACCGCTTTGAGTTTCGGGAAGCATTGGAAAACTTCTGCCGATTCAATCGGCATTTGATCGGTGTTGGGGGCTCGGCCGAGGTTGGTGGCGTTAAAGAGCAGGCTGAAGCCCTCTGCGCCTTCGATACGCTTTGCGGCATCGGCTGAGAGCGGATGATCAATACGGATGACTTTAGCCTGCGGGGCGCCTAGAGCAGTTAGCAGCCGGGCGAGGCCCGCGGCAAGCGGCTCCAGAGCCTCTTCAGTCAAAAAGAGCGCACGGGTTTGGCAGATGGTCAGCCCCATAGCGGGGAGCATCTTGAGCAGTCCCGTACCGATCGTAAAGTCTCCGGTAATAGTGCCGTCGGTTTCGCGAATAAGAATGTTCGAGCAGTTGGTTGCACGTGCAGCAGGCAGCAAATGGTCGCATAAACGAGCTGCCTCAGCCATGAACTTTGGATCCAGTCCAATCCCGTCCCAGCGCCCGTCACGAATGAAGCGAAGCGCATCAGTCTCACTAAGGTGCAGAGGCTCAGCATTTGTCAAGCCAAATTTTGCAAGAAGCTCCGCACCGCAGGGGGCTGCGGGCGACTTGGAATGATCGGCAAACCATATCCAGCGAGGATCATCGGCGAAAGTACCTTTAAGCAGATCGCCGGTTAATTCTGTGAACGGAAGGTCGACTGTTGATCCGTCAGGCTCCTCGATGACCGCAAGTCGGTTGGATTCGCCTTTGCCCTTGCGGCGCCATGCCTTGCAGCTGCACGGAAGAGGCGTACGCGACGACATGCCCGCTGTCGTTGGAGCAGCAGAATCGTTCAGGCTGCGGGTTTCATGCGCCTCAGCAGCAGAGAAAGATGAACGATTGGTGTCGTTCTGAGCCATTTTTGGGGAAGTCAGTGCTTCAAAAGGAAGGAATGGAATAGGAAGTCTAATCATCCGGCGATTGTTTGGCGGGGACGAGTTGGTTCCTTTTATTACTTATCAATCAAGAGAGGCTGGTAACCAGCATGCTCGCGTTATGTTGCTTCATGTAGGTAGTTGATGAAGAACTCATGTAAGCACAGGCAAGATTTCAATCAAGTCCCTATGCCTATTTGACAGATTTTGAAATAATCATTGGTAAAGATTTTGATAAAAGATATGGCTATTTCCTTAGCGAATAAATTCTATTGAAAACCTTACGTAATGATTTCTTCAGGAATATCAAGTTCGTTGCTCAAACTTGTTGGCATTGTAGTTTTCTTTCTTGTTTTTAAAGGTGTGTCCCTAACAAATGCAGCTGAACTTCGCATTGGTGTTACCTACCTGAGTGCTCCTAATCCGTCGTTGTCCATTATTCAAAAAACAACAGACTATCTCAACACTCATCTTGTCGACGGCGTGAGACTTCAGTTTTATGAGATTCGGGAGTTGGAAGAGGCTATTCGGAAACACGAGGTTGATCTGGTTCTTTCTGGAGCAGGCTTTTACCGCCGTCTGCATGATCACGGTCTCCGCATTCTTGCAACGCTTGTGACTGATCGAGGGCCAGACCCCGATCACAGCAACGGATCAGCGATGATTGTTCTAGCTTCGCGGAGTGATCTCAAAACATTGGAGGACTTGCGCGGTAAGACGTTGGCGGCAACAGTTGCAAATGGATTTCAGGGATATCAAATAGGTATGGGAGAGATTGCAAAGATTGAATCGCATCCATTTAAATTTTTTGGACGTACTCTCTTTGTTGGCGAGTCGTCAGGTCTTGATATGCGTCAGGTTGTTGATGCTGTCTTGGATGGACGTGCTGATGTGGGTTTCGTCAAGACCTGCTATATCGAGGACATCTTGACGGCAGGTACGCTGCCGCAGAAGCTTCGAATTCTCAATGCCAGACTAGGGCTCCCTCTGTCATGCTTGTCTTCAACGGAGCTATATCCAAATTGGTCGATTTCGTCTATGTCGACACTTTCGCATGAATTACGCAGGGAAATTACAGCACTTCTTTTGCAAATGCCGGAAGAGCAGGGTGGTACATACTGGACAGTGGCTGGAGATTATCGGTCAGTGGATGAACTTTATCGGAGGCTGAAGCTCGGTCCCTATGAACATTTGAATGATTGGACTCTGCTTCGGATTTGGCGCGAATTCTCTTGGCCGATTGTACTGTTGATCGGTGCCTTAGTGGGGTTAGTTCTGCATGTTATGCGTTCTGATGCGCTGATTGAGCGTCGCACAAAAGAATTGAATGAGATGTTTGCGGAAAAGGAGCAATTAGCGGAGAAGAACAAGGCATTTGAAGATGCAATGGATCGAATGCAGCGGGTGGGCATAATTGGGCAACTTTCTACACTTTTTGCACATGAACTCTCGCAGCCTCTGAACAACGTTGCTTGTTATGCTCACGGTCTCATGAAAGTGTTCACTAATGTGAATGGGGGTGTAACTATTGACAATGTTAAAGGAGTGATTGAGACACCATTGAAGACCATTTCATATGAGGCGGAACGTGCAGCTCAAATCGTCGAAAAAGTTCGCCATTTTGCAAAACCGCAAGCGAGTGAACGTGTGCATTCTTCTTTCGTGAGGGTTGTCGCTGATGCAGTAGAGGAATTTAAGGGTGCTAAAGCCATTGAAATAACAATAACAGATGAATCTCAAGGTGTTATGGTTCAGATCGATCCAATGGCAATTAGATTGGCAATCCTCAACTTGATTAGGAATGCACAACAAGCAGTTGAAACGGCAAACAGACTCCCAGTCGTGACGATTCAAGTTGGGCAGATTAAGAAAGGGAATCACAATTTTGTGTTTGCTCGTATTCGAGACAATGGTCCGCGTATTGACGATGAGACCTTTGCACAAATGCAGACTCCGCTGTTCACAACCAAGCGGGAAGGTTTAGGGCTGGGGCTGCCGCTCGTTCATAGCATTGCTGAACGTTATGGCGGCTGGCTTAAGATTCGTCGTTGGGGTGATGACGGGGTTGGAGGATTAGAAGCGGAATTTGTAATCACATGCGAGCCTGAAGAGAGAGATTATGTTGAAACCGGAACATCAACCACTGATTAGAGTTATTGACGATGAAGAAGGTGTTCGCACGGCTTTGTCTTTCATGCTGACGAGCGAAGGATTCCGAGTCAAAACTTACGAGAGTGCTCAGACTTTTCTGGTTGACGATACTCCGTCAGAACCAGGGTGCATCATTGCCGATGTTCGTATGCCGGGTATGAGCGGGATTGAACTTTTTGATGAACTTCGTGCACGTTCATATCCTGTTCCTTTGCTTTGCTTTTCCTTTCCGGCCATGGTGATATTGATATGGCAGTGAGTGCAGTGCTTCACGGAGCAGTCGATTTTGTGACGAAGCCCGTAGTCCCCAAACGTCTTCTGTCTGCCGTCGCCAATGCACTTGATAAGGACCGTCATGCTCGAGCTGGATGGGGTGTTCCGACTAACGCCTCAGCACGATGGAATATTCTCACCGATCGTGAGCAGGAAATTGTCAATCTGATCATTGCAGGACGGATCAATAGGGAAGTCGCTGATGATTTACATATCTCAGTTCGAACGGTAGAGGGACACCGGGCCACAGCCTTCAAAAAGCTTGGAGTTAAAACGCCGGAAGAGGCTGCAAATTTAAAAAAACAAGCGGAGGGCGAACTTTCCCCTATTAGTCCTAGTTCTTTGAGCTAACGCGAACTACGCGCGTAGTGCTATTTCGTATTTTTTATTCGGGTGCTCCGGATGGTCGTTTCGGCCTGCGGTTGACCGCACTTGGAGACAAAAACGAAAGGAGAACAATGATGACTGATTTTTCTCGCCGCTCACTTTTGAAATCCGCCGTTGCCGGTGCAGTCGGTGCAATGACCTTTCCTGCGGTAGCTTCTGCCGCAGAAACGAAGTTTGACAAAGAAGCGGATGTAATTGTCCTCGGGTTCGGGGGTGCTGGCGCTGCAACGGCAATTACGGCTGCCGACAACGGTGCGAGTGTCATTATTATCGAGCGTCAGCCTCAGGCAACGCTTCGTTCAAACACTCGCATGTCGGGCGGTATTTTTCATTGCCCGGATAAAACTGGGGATCGTAAAGCATTGAAAGAATATGCTAAAGCGATGTTCTCCGGAGAAAATATTCCCGGTAAACTCGAAGGGGAACAGCCAGAGGTTTCAGACGGGCTTGCACAGGCTTGGGCTGACTATACGCCGAATCTTCTCGACTGGATGAAATCACTCGATCCGAAATTCCAAGCGTTTGCAACGCCTGGTTTTAAGGGCGCAGCATTCCCGAATTTCCCCGGTGCAAAGGATTGCGGCTATCAGGTCTATCGCGCTTCCTATCCGGATCGAGTGAATTCTGCTAAATCAACCTATAACTTCCCGAAGGAACAGTGCATGCAGGGTGAGGCATTCTGGAAGTGTCTCGAAACCGGTGTATTCAATAGAAAGGACAAAATTGCTGTTGATTATGAAACCCGCGGCCGTACGCTGGTCAAGAACGATAAAGGTGAAGTTATCGGCCTCATCGCCGAGAAAGATGGTAAGAAGGTAGCCTATAAAGCTCGTAAGGCTGTAGTTCTCTGTACCGGCGGCTATGAATATTCCAAGACGATGCGTCAGGCTTTCCTTGAAGGGCCTGGGGTTGAAGGATGGGCATTCTACGGCACGCTTTATAACGAAGGTGACGGCATTCGCATGGGGCTTGACGCAGGTGCAGGAATGATGAAGGCAGGCAAAGCCGCTTCACGCATCATTATGCCTGCCCCAATTCGTCACAACGGACTTCGTATCGGCATGATTACTCCGGTCGTCGGTTCTGGCCACGCAATTGTCGTGAATCAGCAAGGTAAACGCTATGCTGCTGAACATAAGGTGACGAAGGATCCGAGCCGTTACTTCTTCTATAAAGAGGCGGTGAGGTTCAATATCGATACGCTTGATTATGCAAATTCGCCATCATGGTTCATCTTTGACGAAACGCTTCGCAAAGCAAAACCCTTGGTCGGTACCGGTATTTCTACGCCGGGCTACGACTTCATAGATTGGGGAGCTAGTGACAATAGTGATGCCGTAAAGAAAGGGTGGATTCTCAAGGCTGACTCAATTGAAGAGCTCGGCAAGAAGATTCTTGAACAGAAGGATAATGGTGGCAAGATGGATCCGAAGGTCCTAGCTGAGACAGTCGCACGCTACAACGAATTCTGTAAGGAAGGAGAAGACAAGGACTTCGGTCGTCTCAAGAGTACGCTGCAGCCTGTGGCTGAAGGTCCGTTCTATGCTGTTCCGCTTGTTGCTGGCGGTCCGAATACCAAGGGCGGTCTTGCTGCCAACGCTAAGCGCGAAGTACTGGATTGGGATCTGAAGCCGATTCCGGGGCTCTACGCCGTTGGTGAAATTGCTTCAGCACTGAAGTTTGTTTATCAGGGCGGCGGCAACCTCACGGAGACGTTGGTCTTCGGCCAGGTTTGCGGCAAGATCGTTGCAACACTGCCAAATCGTGCATAAACGAAAATAGAACCGATTGAAATCGGTCATGTTGGGGGGAGAGAGCGAAATCGTTCCCTCCCCCTTCGAACAGAAGGGGACCCTTTATGAAGTTCTTTCAAAGATTGACCGCCGCAATCTGCATTGGTCTGATGGGAGCGTCCGTCTCAGTAAATGCTGCTGAAGGCAAATTTCTAGCCGACCGGCACGTTGCGAAAGGGCTGCCTTGTACATCATGTCATGTGAAGGACGGCAGCGCGGAACTCAAAATTGACGATCAAAAGCACGAAGCCTGTGTTGGGTGTCATGGATGGTATGACGCTGTCTCCAAAAGGACCCAACCGAAGAATCCTGAAGAAGTGAATCCGCATAGTCAGCACGATGGGAACTTACCGTGTACCGAATGTCACAAGGGGCACAAACCCGGAGTGAACTACTGTGGAGAATGCCATATGTATACATTCAAAGTTCCCTAGAAGGGGGAAATCACAAGCTCATCATTGCAATGGTTAACAACTGTTTGTTATGTGAGGCTGCTTTTCAATTACTCGAAACCCCGCTTAATGCGGGGTTTTTGCTGTGTGCTTGCCAAACGAACAAAGTCGTCGGCAGTTTTCAAAATTCTGGGATTAAAAGCTGCCGTTACTTATCAAAATGAAGCTTGCTTCGAAGCAGGGCAATGTCTGGCAAGGTTTGATTGGTCAGTTTGGATTGTTAGCGGCAGTGTGACAGGCTGTATTCTTTTCGACCCATGACGAAAAGCAAAGTGACTGCGTGAAACGGGAGAGCGGCATGCTCTGCGCCGAGCGGAATAATGTTTAGACACTAACAAAACATGTTGGAGGTTCTAATGGCTGAGTTCATGTACGCCGACCGCATCCCCGCTGAAATTCTCGCTTGGGGAAATGAGCTTGCGCAGATACGGCGCGACATTCATCAGCATCCCGAACTTGGGTTCGACACTTCCCGCACCTGCGGCGTCATCGCCACAAAACTGAGCGAATGGGGTGTTGAATTTGATGACAAGCTCGTCGAAGGCGGTGTAATCGCCGTCGTGAACGGGAATGCACCCGGCCCGACGGTGGCGCTTCGCGCAGATATGGATGCGCTTGCCATGCCCGACGAATCTGAAAATGCCTGGAGAAGTGAGACTTCACAGCGTTGTCATGCCTGCGGCCATGACGGACATGTGACTTGGCTCTTGGGAGCGGTACGCGCACTTCATGCGCATCCGAATTTTCCCGGCCGAGTTCTGGCTGTCTTTCAGCCGGCCGAAGAAATCGGCCGAGGCGCCAGAAGCGTTGTTGCCGCCGGCGTGCTGGAAAAATATAAGCCTCTCGAAATTTACGGCGCTCACGCTTCGCCGGTCTTCCCGAAAGGACAGATCGGTATTCAGGCTGGCCCTGTTCAGGCTTCCTGTGACTTTTTCTACATCACGCTCAAAGGGCGCGGCGCGCACGCTGCGAGGCCGCATACGACGCTCGATCCCATCCCGACGGCTGCGCTTCTTTCTGAATCACTCCAGACGATCGTTTCGCGCAAAGTGAACCCAATCGAACCCGCAGTGCTTTCAATCTGTGCCGTGCAGGCGGGGAATCTCCGGGCGCCGAATGTCATTCCGAATGAGCTGCAGCTTTCCGGCACGATCCGTACTTTCAATCCGGAAGTGCGGGCGCTTATTGAAACCGAAATGCGCCGCATGACCGAACACATCGCACTTGCGCAGGGCCTCGGGCATGAGGTGAGGATCGATCATCTCACGCCGCCGCTCATCAATTCGCCTGTTTGTGCCGATGCGGCCAAGCGCGTCGCTCAGCGTCTGTTCGGACCGGGATGCCCTCAGCCCGTGCCGATGTCGATGGCTGGTGAAGACTTCGCCGAATACGCCAATCGAATTCCCGGCATTCAGACTTATATCGGCATGGCCGATGAAACCCATCAGGCAGCCATTCACAACCCGAAGTTCGACTTCAATGACGAGATTCTGCCGTTGGCCGTCTGCTTCCTCTCAGAAATTGCCCGCAGCCGACTCACCGAGCTGACGCACTGATGCCCGTGAACGTGTTTCACTTCTGACCTCAATTTAATAAGCAATATGTCACGTACTTTTTTTGCGCTGAGCTGTCTGGCCGCCTCTGCTGCCGCCGGTACGCTCGCATTTTCTGCGCCCGCAGCCGCCCGCACTGTCACGGTTGCTGTCTCGGCTTCGTTCACGTCGCTTGATCCTTACGATGCGCCCGACATTTTGACGCGCCTCGCTTCGAAATCGTTCTATGAAGGTCTCTTTACCTTCAATTCCAAGATGGAGCCTGTGCCGGAACTTGCTGAAGGCTATGAAACTTCACCCGATGCGAAGGTCTGGACGGTTACCTTGAAAAAGGGCGTCAAGTTCCATGACGGATCCGAGTTCACGGCCGACGCCGTCAAGGCCAACTTTGACCGGCTGCTTAATCCCGACAATAAGCTCTCGCGCTACAACGTCTACAAATTCATCGAAAAGGTCGAGGTGCTCGATCCGTACAAGGTGCGCTTTACGCTGCAGGCTCCGCTCGCGACTTTCGTTCGCCGTCTAGCGATGACGAACCCGCAGATGATCTGTCCAAGTCTCCTCAAGGATGCGCATGGCCTTGAGGGCAAGAAAGTCACGGCCTTTAATGCCTGCGGCACGGGGCCCTATACGCTGGTTTCCTTTAATCCCGCAGAAGAGCTTGTCGTCAAGAAGAACCCCAATTACCGAGATCCGTCGCTGCCGAAGCTCGACGGCATCGTTTGGAAGCCGGTGGTGGAAAACAGCACTCGTGCGGCGATGCTGCATACGGGTGAAGCGCAGTTCGTCTTCCCCATGCCTAATGAACAGATCGCTCAGTTTAAGGGGGATCCGAAGTTCCGTATTGAAGAGGTGCCTTCCATCATGCAGCGCTATCTCTCGATCAATACGACCGTTAAACCTTTCGATGACGTTCGCGTGCGTCAGGCGATCAACTATGCCATCAACAAGGAGGCGCTCTGCAAAGTGGCCTTTGCAGGCTACGCCGTACCTTCCGCGACGATCTATCCGGCAGAGATTCCCGGCGCACTGAAGCTCGGCCCCTGGCCCTATGATCCGAAGAAGGCTCGCGAACTGCTTAAGGAAGCAGGATATCCGAACGGCTTCACGACTGAAATTTGGTCTGGATACTCCAACAGTACTTCGGCGAAAGTCGTTCAGTTCCTGCAGCAGCAGCTTGCGCAGGTCGGCATCAAGACGACAACACGTATGCTTGAGCCGGGCGTTCGCGCGCAGATCGTATATGGCGTTAAGGATCCGAAGGAAGCAAAATCCCGCCTTTATTACATTGGCTGGGCCGACGGATCAATGGATCCGGATTGGGTGCTTCGCCCGCTGCTCGATTCGCGGCAGGCGCCTCCGAAATTTATGAATACGTCCTACTACAGCAACCCGAAGTTCGACGCGCTGCTCGATGAAGCCATCAGCACTACGGATGAAGCCAAGCGTACGGCGCTTTATCAGCAGGCCCAGAAAATGGTTTGGAACGATGCGCCCTGGGCCTATCTCGTTTATGAGGTCGGCACTGCCGGTGCGGATGCACGGCTGAAGAATTTCCACCTTCGCGCCGATACGGGGATCGACTTCCGTGAGGCCTATTGGGATGAATCGGAAAGCGGCAAATAAGGCGTTCTGATCAAACCTTTGAAGAGCGGTGATTCTCTCTGGGAATCACCGCCTTTTTTGAATGTTTTCGGAGCATATACGACAAAACCCCAATCACTATCTTCAAGTTTGCTGGGCATAATGCCTCCCAACGAATACATGTGACTTTGTTCTGATTGAGTAATGCATTGCCGCAGCTTGATGCTGCAGCAATCGTCGGACTCTTTCAAGAACAAGGCGCGAAATGAGGAGGAGATGGTGATGAAATTCACTCAGTCGATTTTTGCAGCTGCATTTGCCTTTGCCGCTGCGGCAGCTTTTGCCGCCCCGGTCACTATGCAGGGCGTGGGCGTCGGCAAGCACGGCGATATTCAGGTGGCCGTGACGTTTGACAACGGCAAAATTCAGAAAATCGACATTCTGAAGAATGCCGAAAATCCGGTGCTTGCTAAAAAGGTCTTCACCGATTTGAAGGATCAGATCGTTGCTGCCAACTCAGTGCAGCTCGACGGCATTTCCGGAGCAACCTTCACGTCGAAGGGTTTATTCGCTGCTGTTGAAGATGCGGCTAAGAAAGCGGGTGTCACACTCGGTCAGGCCGATAAAAAGGCTCTCAAAGCTGCGGTCAAGGATCTGCCGAAGAATGCTTCCTATGACGTCGTAGTGATTGGTGCGGGCGGCGCAGGGTTCTCTGCTGCCATTGAAGCCAAGAACGCCGGCGCCACTGTAGTGCTCCTCGAAAAGATGCCGCAGGTGGGCGGCAACTCGCTCATTTCCGGCGCGGAAATGAATGCCGCCAAGAACTGGGTGCAGCCTAAGCTCGGCATCACGGATGACTCGCCTGAGCTCCATGCCAAGGATACGTACCTGGGCGGCGACAAGAAGGGCGACATGAAGGTCATCAATGTGATGACTCACAACGCCTTGGCCGGCGCGGAATGGTGCCGCGACTATCTGGGCGTTCGTTTTGAACCGGACAATCTCTTCTTCTTCGGCGGTCACAGCCGCAAGCGCGCGCTGATTCCGGTGGGCCACACCGGCACGGAATTCATCACGAAGTTCCAGGCCAAGGCCGATGAACTCGGTATCCCCGTCATCACCAACATGAAGGCCGAGGAGCTCATCAAAGATAAGAGCGGCCGCGTTGTGGGCGTCAAGGCGACGATGAACGGCGCCGAATACACGTTCAACGCCAAGGGCGGCGTGGTGCTGGCTACGGGCGGCTTTGGCGCGAACCCCGCGATGGTGAAGAAGTACAACCCGAAGATTGACGAACGCTTTAAGACCACGGACGCTCCGGGCACCACGGGCGAGGCCCTCTATATGGCTCAGCGTGCGGGCGCAGAACTCGTCAACATGCAGTACATCCAGACCTATCCGATCTGTGACCCAATCTCGGGCGTGATTGAACTGATCGCGGATGCCCGCTTTGACGGCGCCATCATGCTTAACCAGGAAGGCAAGCGCTTCGTTGAAGAGCTCGGCCGCCGCGACGTGCTCTCCGAAGCCATTCTCGATCAGACGGGCGGCTACTGCTGGGTGCTTTGGAACGATAAGATCGGCGCAGTATCGAATACTGTCAAAGAACACCCGACGGAATACGATGCCTTCACCAAGCAGGGCATCATGACGACCTGCCCGGATCTGAAGTGCATTGCCGACTTCACGAAGATCCCCTACGACAGTCTGAAGGGCACGGTTGACCGCGTCACTTCGATGGCCGGCAAGGGCAATGACAAAGACTTCCATCATCGTGCGGGTCTCGTCGACATGAGTCAAGGTCAGTACTACGTCATCAAGGCGGTGCCGAGCGTGCACCACACGATGGGCGGCGTGCGCATCAATGAAAAAGCGCAGGCGCTGACGGCTGACGGCAAGGTGATCCCGGGGCTCTGGGCTGCGGGTGAAGTGACGGGCGTCACGCACGGCACAAACCGTCTGGGCGGCAATGCCTA
>OBWL01001714.1_pt1 | contig 11296 bp, 8 predicted proteins | sample 1538061 | NCBI WGS metagenome assembly OBWL01 (sample SAMEA2580085, study PRJEB22360) | human gut metagenome | biome: human gut; feature: human-associated habitat; material: faeces | place: Denmark | collected 2008/2010
ATTGACCTTCTGGTCATGCCGCCGAAGTTGAAAGGCAGATTGCCGCTCTGGCGGGTTTGCAGCGTCGAGCCGTTACGCGGTTTGGTAAAACCGCGTAACCACTAGTTTGGTACCTTGACATTCATTTCTCATGCTCCTAGATTGGTTAGGCACAAAACAATTCCACTACCTAACTAAAGAAAGGAGCAACACTAATTCATGTGCGATGAACCTCTTAACCTTTGTTCGCACGAGCCCGGCGGCGACCCGTCACAGCCGGCGGATGCAACCGGAGCGGTTAGCTCCGAAGACAAGCTTGCCAAGCGCATCCTCAATGGCCTGGGCTTTTGCGGCCATTACATGCATTTTCATGGCGGAGGCGTGTCCGGCAAGGCGCCCATCATCTGCCTGCTGGCCAAGCAACCCGGCGGCGAGATGTCGCAGCAGGAACTCGGCATGCACTTTGACCTCAAGCCGGGGTCGCTTTCCGAGATCCTGTCCAAACTCGAGCTCAACGGCCTCATCGAGCGCAGCCGTAACCCCAAGGATCGACGGCAGCTCACCATTCGCCTGACCGAAACCGGCCGGGAAAACGCCCGCATCGACCAGGCAGCCCGCATTCGCTTTAGAGAGCAGGCCTTTGGTGCCCTCACCCACGACGAGCGCGAGCAGCTCGCCGAAATGCTCGAGAAAATCCGTGTAACCTGGGAGGAACTGGATGATTAAAACCCTCATGGGCAGCATCCGCGACTATATAAAAGTCACCGTTGCCACGCCGTTGCTCGTGCTTGGCGAGGTGCTCTGCGAGATGCTGATTCCATTTATCACCGCCAACCTGATCGACGCCATCAAAGATGGCACCACCGTAGCCGAGATGCTTCCCACCGCGGGCTTTTTGGTGCTCATCGCGCTGACGTCGCTTGCTTTTGGCGCCGCTGCCGGCGTCACCTGCAGCCATGCGAGTTGCGGCTTCGCTAAGAACCTGCGTCACGACCTGTTCTACAAGATCCAGACGTTCAGCTTTGCCAACATCGATGAGTTCTCGAGCTCCTCGCTCGTCACGCGCCTGACCACCGATATCAACAACGTGCAGCAGGCCTTTATGATGATCATCCGTATCGCCGTGCGCGCGCCGCTGGTATTGATCTTCGCCTTTACCATGGCATTTATCATGGGCGGCAGCGTCGCCATGGTCTACCTGGTCATCATTCCGCTGCTGGGCTTTGGGCTGTTCTTTATCATCTTTAAGGTGCGTCCCATCTTCTCGCGCGTGTTCCACAAGTACGACGCCCTTAACGAGTCCGTCGAGGAAAACGTCACCGGCATGCGCGTGGTCAAGAGCTACGTGCGCGAAGACTTTGAGAAGGAGAAGTTCGCGACCGCCGCACGCGACGTCCAGATGGACTTCACCCGCGCCGAGAAGCTGCTTGCCTTTAACAACCCCATGATGAACATCTGCGTCAACGGCGCGTTTGTCGTCATCATCTACCTGGGCTCCAAGCTCATCATCACGAGCCAGGGCACGCTGTTCGACGTGGGCCAGCTCTCCTCGATCTTTACCTATGGCTTCCAAATCCTCATGAGCCTGATGCAGCTATCGATGATCTTTGTCATGGTGACCATGGCCGACGAATCGGCGCACCGCATCACCGAGGTGCTGGCCGCCGAGCCCACGATCGCCGATCCCGCCGAGCCCGTGCTCGAGGTCGCCGATGGCTCCATCGACTTTGACCACGTGAGCTTTAAGTATTCCGCGCATGCGAAGCGCCAGGCGCTCGACGATATCGACCTGCACATTAAGAGCGGCGAGACCATCGGCATCATCGGCGGCACCGGCTCGGCCAAGTCCACGCTCGTAAACCTCATCGCCCGCCTGTACGACGCCACCGAGGGTACCGTGCGCGTGGGCGGCGTGGATGTACGCGACTACGACTTGGACGCCCTGCGCCACCAGGTGGCCATGGTGCTGCAGAAAAACGTGCTGTTTAGCGGCACGATTGCCGAGAACCTGCGTTGGGGCGACCCGAACGCCACCGACGAAGAGGTCCGCGAGGCCGCGCATCTGGCCTGCGCCGACGAGTTTGTCGACGGCTTCCCCAAGGGCTATGACACCTGGATCGAACAGGGCGGCTCCAATGTTTCCGGCGGTCAGAAGCAGCGCCTGTGCATTGCGCGTGCCCTGCTGCGTCGCCCCAAGATCTTGATCCTGGACGACTCCACGAGCGCCGTCGACACCAAGACCGACGCCAAGATTCGCGCAGGGCTGGCAAGCTATCTGCCCAACACGACCAAGCTCATCATCGCCCAGCGCATTAGCTCCGTGCAGGACGCAGACCGCATCATCGTCATGGAGGGCGGCCGCATCGCGCAGATCGGTAACCACGACGAGCTGCTCAAGACGAGCGAGATCTACCGCGAGACCTTTACCTCGCAGAACAAGATGTCTGCCGAGGGCGAAGAGGCCGTCGAGGCCGACACCGAGGCATCCGTAACGCAAGCTCAGACCCAGGAAGGAGGCGAGGCACATGAGTAAGGCAACGACCGCCGAGCGCGCGCTCAACCGCAAGGGCGGCACCATATCGCGCCTCATCAAGACGCTCTTTGGCTTTTACCCCGTGCTTTTGCCCCTCGTCGTCGCCGGCGTGGTGCTCTGCGCCATCATCAACTCCATCGGCGCGACCTTCCTTCAGAGCGCCCTGCAGATTATTAGCGAATCGTGGCAGTCGGGCGATTGGGGAGCCGCGCAGCCCAAGATCGCACAGCTCGTGACCACCCTCGCCTGCATCTACGGCATCGGCATCCTGTCCTCGCTCTTCTGGAACCGCGCCATGGCCATCGTCACGCAGGGCTCGCTGGAGAAGCTGCGCGAGAAGATGTTCAACCGCATGCAGGACCTGCCGATCCGCTACTTCGACACGCACCAGCGCGGCGACATCATGAGCCACTACACCAATGACATCGACACGCTGCGCCAGATGATCAGCCAGTCGCTGCCCAACCTGCTCATGACGGTCATCGTCATCGTCACGGTGTTCTTTATCATGCTGTACTACAGCGTGTGGATGTGCTTGGTCATTATTGCCGGCGTCGCCTTTATGACCTTTATGACCAAGCTGCTCGGCTCCAACTCCGCGCGCTTCTTTATTGCGCAGCAGACCGAGCTCGGCGTTGTCGAGGGCCATATCGAGGAAGTCATGAACGGCCAGAAGGTCGTCAAGGCATTCTGCCACGAGTCTGCCGCCGAAGCCGATTTTGACGAGCGCAACGAAAAGCTCTTCGAGGTCTCGCAGAAGGCCAACATGTACGCCAACATCCTCATGCCCATCCTTATGAACCTGGGCAACCTGCTCTACGTGCTGGTCGCACTGGCCGGCGGCATTTTCCTAGCGCTGGGCGTGCCCAACCTGAGCATCTCGGGCATGGCGCTGTCCATCGCCGTCGTGGTGCCGTTCCTCAACATGACCAAGCAGTTCTGTGGACAGATCGGCCAGATCTCGCAGCAGATCAACGCCGTGGTCATGGGCCTCGCCGGCGCCGACCGTATCTTTGAGCTCATCGACGAGGAGCCCGAAGCCGACGAAGGCTATGTGACGCTTGTCAACGCTCAGGTGAACCCCGATACCTGGCAGCTCGAGGAGGCCGACCACCACACTGGCATGTGGGCGTGGAAACATCCGCACCGCGCAACCGGCGAGATCGAGTACGTGCCGCTGCGTGGCGACCTGGTCATGGACAACGTCGACTTTGGCTACACGCCCGACCACGAGGTGCTGCACGGCGTGTCCGTGTTTGCCAAGCCGGGCCAGAAGGTCGCGTTTGTCGGCGCCACCGGTGCCGGTAAGACGACCATCACCAACCTCATCAACCGCTTCTATGACATCGCCGACGGCAAGATTCGCTACGACGGCATCAACGTCAACAAGATCCGCAAGGCAGACCTGCGCCGCTCGCTGGGCGTGGTGCTGCAGGACGTAAACCTGTTCACCGGCACCGTGATGGATAACATCCGCTACGGCAATCTGGATGCCACCGACGAGGAGTGCATCGCGGCAGCAAAGCTCGCCGGCGCGGACGACTTTATCACCCGCCTGCCCGACGGCTACGACACGATGCTCACCGGCAACGGCGCCCAGCTGTCGCAGGGCCAGCGCCAGCTGATCTCGATCGCACGCGCCGCCGTCGCCGATCCGCCGGCGATGATCCTGGACGAGGCAACGTCGAGCATCGATACCCGCACCGAGGCCATCGTGCAAGCCGGCATGGACAAGCTCATGGAAGGCCGCACGACGTTTGTCATCGCACACCGCCTGTCCACCGTGCGCAACTCCGACGCGATCATCTGCCTGGACCACGGCCGCATCATCGAGCGCGGCAACCACGACGAGCTGATCGCCAAGCGCGGATACTACTATCAGCTCTATACCGGAGCGTTTGAGCTGGAGTAGTTCGGCCCGCCGAGATGGCCGATTTGCCGCTCATTCGTCGGGCATGCCCCTAAGGTCAATGCCCTCCTCTTTCGGGGCAAATCGACTCATCTCAACGACCCAAACACAATGCGCCGCAACGAATAAAGCCTCCGCAGCCACACGAGCTGCGGAGGCTTTTTTCATGCCGGCCGGAAACCGTATCCCACTTTTCGGGCCCAAAATGGGATGCCGTTTCCCGCTGGACCCCCTCCGGGAAACGGCATCCCATTTCAAGGGCGTAAACCGGGATGTAGTTTCCCCTAACGGCACCTTTGGGAAGCCGCATCCCACTCTAGACGCACAAAACGGGATGAGCTTTCCCATGGTGATCCAAGACCAGAAGCATGTCCGATAGCGCGGCCAGGTCAAGAACAACAAGGCAAGCGTCACGCCAATTTGGACGAGCGTCTGCTGCAGTTTGAGGCTGCTGGCCCATATGGTAGAGTTAACCACCCATGAATTTCAGCACACTGCGTGCTACCTGTTCTTTTGTCATTTAGGGGAGTGAACTTGTGAATACTTCTGTCGCCAAGAAGGCCGGCCAGGCGGTGCGCCTGCTCATGATGGTGCTCACGGCAGTTCTCATCTTCTTCTTCATCAATGTTATGCTGCTCGTCTCCGATATCCAGGGCACGGCGCGCGTGGTCAACTACGCCGGTCTGGTTCGCGGTACCACGCAGCGAATCGTTAAGCTCGAGGACGCGGGCCAGCCTCAAGATGACCTGCTTAAAGCCGTGGATTCATACATCAACGGTTTGCGTTACGGAAGTGACGACCTCAACCTCGTCCGTCTCGACGACGATGAGTATCAGGCAAAAATGACCGAGCTTGCAAATTATTTTGATGAGCTTTGCACCGAGATCATCCGCGTGCGCGAAGTCGACTATGAGAACACCGACATCATCTCCATGAGCGAGGAGTTCTTTGGCATTTGCGACGATGCTACGCGACTCGCAGAGGACTACTCTCAGGAGAAGGCGTCGGCACTCAACTATCTCGAGGGCCTGGTGATCATCGACATCATGGGCTTGGTGGCGACCTTTGCGGTCGAACTTGTTCGCGCGGTGCGAACTGCCGCGCTCAATCGCGAACTGCAGAGCAAAGTCTATCTCGACGAAGCCACGGGACTGCCCAACAAGAACAAGTGCGAGGAGGTCTTGGGGCAGGAGCAGCCTGTCTCCGCGGAGGCGCCCGTTGCGGTGTGCGTCTTCGACCTTAACAATCTGCATACGGTCAATAACAGCTTCGGCCACGAGAAGGGCGACGAATACATCCGTTCTTTTGCCCGGCAACTGGGAAGTGTGGCGTCCGAGACGTGCTTTGTGGGCCGCGACGGCGGCGATGAGTTTATCGCGGTGCTGTGGGATGCCGATCGGGCTGCCGTGGAGTCCTGTCTCGCTCGGGTTCGTGCGAACGTGAACGAGTATTCCGAGGCTCACCCCGACATGCCTATCAGCTATGCGGTGGGCTATGCGCTTTCCAGTGATTTTGATGAACCGCCTACGATGCGCGAGCTCTTTTCCCAGGCCGACAAGAACATGTACGTCGATAAGAACCGCGTAAAGACAGCCGAGGCAGCCGGGCCGCAACGCGAGGACCGCTAAACCCGTAGCAAAGGGTAGCTAATTTGGGACGGGACTCTTTTGGCTACTTGAGGAGTTGGGCCATGGCGTTGACGAATTTTTGTACTTGGAGGGTGGGCTCGAGCGGATAGTGCAAAAAGACCGGCACCTCTCGCCCGCACAGGAACGGCACGCCCACAAAGGCCGGGTGCACCCCCGACCATGCGCCGCAGGTGAGCACCGCGTCGCCCTTTTCCTCTGCCTCGTTAAAGAGCGCAAAGTCAAAGCTGTCCACGTCGATCACGTCTACGCCGCCGTCGGCCAACAGATCGATACGCAGACTGTCCATAGCGTCGTTGCCGTGACGGAGCACGCGCAGGCGCATGCCCTCTAAGTCGGCAACTGTGATGCGCGTCTTGCGCGCCAGCGGGCTCGTGCGCGGCAGGTCGATATAAAACGGCACGTTAACGATGCGAAGCTTTTGGCAGGCATCACCCCAGCGTGGGGTAGAAAAACTCGACTGCACCACATCGACCTCGCGGCCCAAGCTGCGCATGACGGATTCGCGCTCGTCATAGAGGTCGCTCACCGGCACGATTTCAAATCGCAACGACGGTTCCAGATCGTGGATGCCCGACCACATCGACAGCGTTTGGCGCCCCGGGCACATCATCGACACGCCCAGGCGCACGGCACCGCCATCGCCCGCGGCGCGTCGGGCACGGCGCAGCGCGTCCTCGGACTGCCGCATGATCGAGCGCGCGTCATCCACCAGCAGAGCGCCGGCCGGCGTCACCTTGACGCCCGAGTGCGAGCGTTCGAACAGCGTGATGCCGAACTCGGCCTCGAAGCCCGACACCTGCTTGACGAGCGCCGGGGTCGACACGCGCAATTTTGCCGCTGCACGCGAAAAGCTTCCCAGCTCCGCGGCGGCCGATATGGCCTTAAGTCGTCGATCGTACACGTCAATCTCCCGTTTTCGCGCCCGTGGCCACATGGTGCCACAGGGAGGGGTTGTTTTCGCAGGTCACGCGCTCAGTTAAGCATAAACTGCATCGCACAGTGTAAACCTGCGGTTAACGCCATTCTAACAAATATGCAATTCACCTGCGCAAATGCAAAGCATACGATAACCTGCGAAAACCACGTGGGTCGATTAATGGGAACGGCCCACCGGGAGGCACAAGAAGGGAAGTTCCTATGAGTAACTGGCTTAAGCTCGAGGGCGATGTCTGCGCCGTGACCGGCGCACTCGGCGGTATGGGCGTCGAGATTTGCCGCGAGTTCGCCCGCAACGGCGCCAACGTCGTCCTGCTCGATCTGGACGAGGAAAAGGTCAAGGCCGCAGCCGCCGACCTCGCCGCCGAGTTTGGCATCCACGCCGAGGGCTACAAGATGAACGCCACCGACGAGGCCGAGGTTCAGGCCGCCGTCGACGCCACCATCGCCGACTTCGGTCGCGTCGACGTCCTCGTCAACACCGCCGGTATCCTGCGTTTCGCAGCCATGGAAGACCTGCCGCTGAGCGACTGGGAGCAGGTGCTCAACGTCAACCTCACCGGCTACTTCATCACCTCGCAGCGCTTTGGTCGCGAGATGATCAAGGCCGGCCAGGGCCGCCTGGTGCACATCTCGACCGTCGCCAGCCACTCCCCCGAGACGTTCTCGGGCGTGTACAGCTCTACCAAGGCCGGCGTCAACATGATGTCCAAGATGCTCGCCGCCGAGTGGGGCCCCTACGGCGTGCGCTCCAACTGCGTCGAGCCCTGCTTCGTCAAGACCCCGATGTCGGCCAATTTCTACGCCGACCCCGAGGTCGAGAAGAGCCGCAGCCGCCTAATCGCCACGCGTCGCATCGGCGAGGTCAGCGATATCGCCAACGCCGTCATGTTCCTGGCGTCCAAGCGCTCGGACTTTACCACCGGCGACGCCATCAAGGTCGACGGCGGCTTCTCCAACATGATGGGTGACCTCACCGCCAAGCCCGGCGGCCGTCGCGCCTATGCCGACAACTACCTCAAGAACAAGGGTGTCGAGCTCTGGTCCGATGAGTCCGGCGTCGCCAAGCCGACTGACCAGTAAACCAACCTGACAGGGAGGCCCCGCGGACACGACCGCTCCTCCCCCGTATCGATTAGAAAGAGTCCAATGGCTTCCACCAACTCCAACAAGGGTCGCGCCGTCGTGCTTTCCGCCGCGTGCGTCACCATGTTCTTCATCAGCTCCATCGCGCTGTATTCCGTCGTGAGCAAGAACCTGCTCGCCGTCTACCCCGAGTGGTCCAGCGCTCTCACCTGGGCCTTCCCGGTCTTTCAGACCATCATGGCCGTGACGGGCATCTTCGCCGGCCGCATCTCCGATAAGATCGGCCCGCGCAACGTCGTAATCGCCGCCGCCGTGTGCTACGGCGTGGGCTGGTTCATGTCCGGCACCGTCACCGAGCCGTGGCAGTTCTACCTGTGGTTCTCGCTCGTCGCCGCTGTCGGCAACGGCCTGGGCTACAACCCGGCGCTCACCACCGGCCAAAAGTGGTTCATCGACAAGAAGGGCCTCGCCTCCGGCATTACGCTCGCCGCTGCCCGTCACCGCTCCCCGCTGGGCCCGCCGCCCGCCGGTCCTGCCGTGCTGTCCCCGGTGCTCGCCTCGCTGCTCATCCCGAGCCTGGGCATCTTTGGCGCCCTTAAGGCGCTCGGCGTCATCTTCTTTGTGATGATCGCCGCCTCCGCCCTGTTCCTGAAGGCCCCCGAGGCCGGTTGGCTGCCCGAGGGCTTCGAGGCCCCCAAGGGCGGCGCACACGCCGGCACCTTCGGCGACCTCACCCCGGGCGAGATGGTCAAGACCCCGCGCTTCTGGGTCCTCATCGTCACCTTCGCCTTTGCCGCCACCGCGGGCACCCTGCTCGTGGGCAAGGTTGCCTCCATCGCTGCCGTCCAGCTCTTTGCCGACCCCACGAGCGCTGCGGCCGTCGCCCTCGGCGGCGTGGTGGGCTCCGTTAACACCTGCGCCAACCTGGTTGGACGTCTGTCCTTTGGCCAGATCATCGACAAGCTCGGCGCCTATAAGTCGCTGCTCATCAGCCTTGTCGTCACCATCGTCGCACTCGTCATCATGTCGATGAGCTTTACGCAGGGCATGTTCTTTGTGGCGCTCGCCCTGCTCGGCTTTAGCTTTGGCGCCCTGCTCGTCATCTACCCGCCGCTCACCGGTGGCGCCTTTGGCACCAGCAACATCGGCGTCAACTACGGCATCATGTTTTTGGGTTATGCCGCTTCCACCTGGATCAGCCAGCCCATCACCGCCGTGCTGTATCACGCCGGGGCCGGCAGCGCCGCCTACCAGCAGTCCTTCTACGGCGCTATTGTGATCGCCGCCATCGCCGTCGTGCTCACCGTCTACATGATGGTCTCCGACAGCAAGAAGAAGTCCGCCTAGTTTTACCGATGCGACAAAGGGACAGCCCCTTTGTCGCATTTCACCGGTCACCAGTATTAAGGAGTCGAAATGTCTGAGCTCAACCCCGTCCGCATTGCCGTTATCGGCGCCGGCGCCATGGGCCGCAACCACATCCGCTTTGTCACCGAGGAGCCCGAGGCCGAGCTCGTCGCCATCGCCGACGCCTTTGAGGGCGCCCGCGCCACGGCCGAGGCCGCCGGCGTGCCGTTTTACACCGATCCCGCCCAGATGATGGACGAGGTCAAGCCCGAGGCCGTCATCATCGCCACCCCCAACGACCTGCACCTGGGCGTTGCCCGCGAGGCTGTAAAGCGCAACATCGTGCCGCTGGTCGAAAAGCCGATCTCCAACGACCTTGAGGATGCTCAGGCCTTCGCCGCCGAGGCCGAGACCGCCGGCGTGCCCGTGCTCGTGGGCCAGCACCGTCGCCACAACCCCTTCGTCAACAAGGCCAAGGAGATCATCGAGTCCGGCGAGCTGGGTAAGCTCACCGTGTCGAGCTTCCACTACATGATCTATAAGAATGACGAGTACTTCGACGTCGAGTGGCGCCGCAAGAAGGGTGCCGGCCCGATCCTGGTCAACCTGGTGCACGACGTCGACCTGCTCCGCTACCTGCTGGGCGAGCCCGTTGCCGTCCAGGGTATGCAGTCCAGCGCCGCCCGCGGTTTTGAGACCGAGGACTCCGCCGTGGTCAACGTCCGTTTTGCCGACGGCGCGCTCGCGAGCATGACCATCTCTGACGCCACCGCCAGCCCCTGGAACTGGGAGGCGACCGCTCGCGAGGATCCGCAGTACCGCCCCTTCGACGCCGACGCCTACTTTATCGGCGGCACTAAGGGCGCCCTGTCGCTGCCCCGCCTGCACCCGTTCTCCTACGACGGCGCCTCTAACTGGCACAAGCCGCTGCAGATGGAGATTCCGGCCGTCGACCCGGCACTGCCGCACAAGATGCAGCTCAAGCACTTTGTGAAGGTTGTCCGCCGCGAGGTCGAGCCCGTCGTGACCCCCGCCGATAACGTCAAGACGCTCACGCTTCTCAACGCCATCAAGGAGGCCGCCGAGACCGGCCAGCTCGTCGAGCTGTAATGCCTTAAAAGCGACCGCGGCAGAAACCCCATGCCAAGCCCCTCGGTCCGCTACCAACAAGCCCCTCTTCTTTGCCCCGCGAGCAGCTTCCTGCCCGCGGGGCATTTTGCTACCTTGCCGACGATTTTTCTGGGGCGGGGGCTATTTTGCACCTCGGCTTGATTCGTTCGCCACGAAATGGGCCTATCTACTACGTTTAACCGACCGCCCTCAACCATGCCGAATTTCCTAAAATCAAAAGCGCAGGTAGACGGCTTGCGCATTCTCGGAAAACCGGGGGATGGTCGACCCATACGGTTCAAACGTAGTAGATAGGTCGTTTTCGTGGCGCGGGCCCAAAACAGTCTTTTGAAACGGGTGGTATCCTTGGTAGCCCTGTGCTGCAAACGCACCTTAAACGCAAGGAGTCCCATGGATCTTATCGCCCAGCTCGCCCACGAGCTCAACCTTAAGGCCGCCAACATCGAGGCGGCCGTCAAGCTCATCGACGAGGGCAACACCATCCCCTTTATTTCGCGCTACCGCAAGGAAGCAACGGGCGGTATGGACGACGTCGCCCTGCGCGCGCTCGACGAGCGCCTGTCCTACCTGCGCAATCTTGAGCAGCGTAAAGAGGACGTCATCCTGCTCATCGACGCCCAGGGCAAACTCACGCCCGAACTCGAGCAGCAGATTCGCGAGGCCACGCAGCTCCAGCGTGTCGAGGACCTCTACAAGCCCTACCGCAAAAAGCGCATGACTCGCGCG
>OBWL01001722.1_pt1 | contig 11244 bp, 6 predicted proteins | sample 1538061 | NCBI WGS metagenome assembly OBWL01 (sample SAMEA2580085, study PRJEB22360) | human gut metagenome | biome: human gut; feature: human-associated habitat; material: faeces | place: Denmark | collected 2008/2010
CGAAAGGCAGTATCAAGCTGCTCTTTCCGAAAAAATCAAAAGCATCAAAGCATCTGCCCACCCTGCCGCACAGCAGGTTGCGGAAAGTGAAAGCCGTATTGCCGCACTGAAAGTCCAAAAGCGGGAGCTGCTGGAAGCCATCAACGCAGGAAAGACTGCCCTGCATACGGTCGATGAAGTTCTGGAAACGCTGGATAATGCCGAGGGCTGGAGCACATGGGACGTGATGGGTGGTGGTCTGGGGGTGGATCTCGCCAAGTATGCGGAACTGGACGATGCGCAGGAACAAATCGAACAGCTTCAAGTGGAACTGCGGCGGTTCAAAACCGAACTTGCCGATGTTGAGATCACCGCAGACCTTCAGGTTACAGTAGACAGCTTTTTGAAATTTGCGGATTTCTTCTTTGACGGCCTCTTTGCAGACTGGGCGGTTCTGGATCACATCAATCAGGCACAGAGCAGAGTGGAGAATACCAAAGGTCAAATCAAGAGAGTCCTTGCACTTCTGAAAAAGATGCGCGAAGATGTTGATGTCCAAATCGCTGATGAAAAAGAGAAGCAGGAGCAGCTTGCAGTGGAAACCGAGCTGTAGGTTTGGAGTGTTCGCGTATGTAATATGCTCAACTCAATGAATTGGAAATTTTGGAGATAAAGACTATGAAGAAAAAAGCACCAATAGTGTTCATTATCGTGAGCGTCTTTGCCGTAGCCGCAATCATTATAATTTCGGCGTATAGATCTTCGGAATCCTACAGAAAGGCGAAGGCTGCAATCCAATGGGATTGCTCTGTGTCTTGTACAGAAAAATCAACATCTGCCCAATATGTAATCACTTATTCTAATGTAAAGGTTTCATCCAAAACGGGCACACTGACGATTCAGAATAGGAATGATTTTGAAATTGTGGTGCATTTGCTCTGCGAAGGCGAACAGGAAATCGTATCTGGCAATATTTCTGCGGGAGGCTGCTACTCTTTTGCGAATGTTACGGACAAAGAATATACCGTAGGTATTCATGCGGATGTTGATGCAGCCACCAACATTAAAGTAATTGTATACGACGGAAAAGACACAGAGCCATATACAAATTGACAAGTCGGTGCTTGCGGGGGTGCATCTATTTGAAAAAGTATCAATGTCCATGCTGCGAATGTTTTACTTATAATGTTCCACCAAAGGAAGATTGTGGGTACATTTGCCCAGTTTGCTTTTGGGAGAATGACCCGTTTATTACTTCTGATAGCGACCCCAGTGACTTGAATCATGGAATAACTCTAAACGAGGCAAAAAACAACTATTTGGAATTTGGTGCCTGTGAAAGAAAAATGTTACGTTATGTTCGTCCGCCCGAAAGCGATGAAAAATAGACATTCATCATCAAAACTTCAAAGTCGACGATAACCCAATTATTATATACCCTTGGCGGGCAACCCAAAAACGGTTGCCCGCTATTTTTATACCCTAAAATCTGAAGAAGGAGGCCAAAATGCCAAGCAAAACCGAAGAATACCTTGCCCTTGCCCAGCGCACGGCAAACGGCTTGACCCGGTACTGGGAAAGCTGGACGGATTACCTGACCACCGCATCCCGGCTGTACAAGTACCCCTTTGCCGACCAGCTTATGATCTACGCTCAGCGGCCCGATGCCACCGCCTGCGCCGAATTTGACATTTGGCGCAACCGGATGAACCGCTATGTCAGGCGTGGCTCTAAGGGCATCGCTCTGCTGGACGAATCCAGCGGATTCCCTCGACTGCACTACGTTTTTGACGTAAGCGACACCGGGGTGCGCCGCAATTCCCGTGACCCGGAGATGTGGCAGTACAATGACGACCTGAAACAGCCGGTTTCGGAAATGTTGAGCAAGACCTACGGCATCAGCGGGGAGCGTGTCAGCCAGCAGCTTGCCGATGTTGCCGGGAAACTGGTGGCGGATTACTGGGACAACAACGGCGAGGACATCCGTGCCATCGTTGACGGCTCGCTGCTGATGGATTATGATGAAGCCGGGGTGGAGATGCAGTTCAAAAGCGCAGCAGCAATGAGTGTCACCTACACGCTGCTGGAACGCTGCGGGTTTGAGCCTGCCGGGTGGTTTGACAAGGACGATTTTCAGGCAATCTACAATTTTTCCACCCCGGATGCCGTCTTTGCCCTCGGCGCAGCAGTCAGTGACATGAGCCGGGAGGTGCTGCGGAACATCGAGCGCACCGTAAAAACAACCATTCGCCGCCGAAACAATGAAAGGAGCCAGCATGAATATGAGCAGCAATCTGAGTTACACGCAGACCGGGGATTATCTTCTCCCGAACCTGACCCTGCATCAGCCGAAGACCCCGCTGGGCAAGTACAGCAGGATGCGCCTGAGCTTTCTGAGGCAGCAGCACCCGGCACTGTACAACACGATGCTCCTGAACGGGAGCCTGTACCCGCACCTGATGGAGGTGGAGCAGACGGCAGAGAACCGGATGCAGCAGACCATGACGCAGCTTCTGAAACAGAACCCGGCCCCGGACAAGGAGCAGAATCAGATGGCATGGGTGCAGCACATGAACAGCCTGCGGGCACAGGCAGAGGAACTGGTGCTGAACGAACTGATTTACAGTTAAGTTTCTTCGATGCCCACATTCCCACCGAAGCCAAACAAATTGAATCCATCGACCAAGCGGAGAGCAAAAAATCGCCCTCCGCTTTTGTTTTGTCGCAGGCTGAAATTGAGAATGAACTGCGCAAGCATGGTTCCGGTTTTCAGGATGGCAAGCAGCGGATCATCGAACTGTACCAGACACAGCCCGACCGCAAACTCCGCGCTAAAGCATTGGCGAAAGAGTACGGCATCGGCGGACATTCGCAGGATTTTCTGGATGGCAGCAGCGGTTTTGTAAATCATGATGGAAAAGGACTTGAATTTGACCACTACCCGGATCATCAAAAGGTTACGTTAAGCTGGACACAGGTCGAGAAATACATCGACCTGATGATTCAGTCTGACCGCTACCTGACCGATAAGGAAAAAGAGCATCGTGCCGCCGTGCAGGAAGCGGAACGACAGCTCCCAATGCTGGATGGTGATGCCGCTGCCGAATACAATGCTCTGAAAGAGCAGTACCCCAATACCCTGATTGGCTTTGAACTGGGCGGATATTTTCTGTTCTATGACAAAGATGCAATCACTGTAAAGGAAGTTTTTCGTTCTAATTTGCTGTCACAGGAAAATGCGCTGGGAAAAGTCAAAGTGACCGGCTTTTTGCGCAGAGAGTGGGTAGCAAAATCGCAGAAGCTGTGGGCCGAGGGCAACAGCATCTATCTAGCCGGACAGGGCGGAGATGGTACCCACCATCAGACAAAATATCTGCGAGAGGAAGATTATCTGCCGATTGGCATCATCATCAAGCTAGATGGCCGGGATTTCCGTGTGGATTACGTCAACTTCATGTTCAAATCCGTCAGCTTGCAGGACATGGACTTGACCAACAGCGGACAGCACATCTTCCGGGTTGAACGGTTGCCCAATATCCGGGAACTGTATGAACAGCAGCAGGATGAAATTATTGACGTTTCTCCTGAAAAGGCTGTTGATTACAAGGTCGGTGACGAAGTTGTGGTTGACCTTCCCACCCGAACCATCGAAGGCAAAATCGGCTATGTTGGCGAAACCGATGTGCGCATCGACACCAGCGCGCATGGGCAGTCGTGGGATAACGAGGTACTCAACAAGCAGCAATTCGAGGACGGTCTGCGGCGGGATGAACCTACACCTGATGAGGAACTGGACAAGTTGCCTATCTCTGTGGAGGTCAATGGCGAGTGGCAGGCCTTTCCGGATGCTGCTGCCGCAGACGAAGCCCTGAACGCTGAACCGATGCCGGAAGCCGCAGGAAATTTTCACATCACGGATGATAATTTGGGTGTCGGAGGCCCCAAGCAGAAATTCGCCCGCAATATTGAAGCCATCCAGACCTTGCGCACTTTGGAGCAGGAGCATCGCGGTGCCACCGCCGAGGAGCAGCAGGTGCTTTCGCAGTATGTAGGCTGGGGCGGTCTTGCAGATGTCTTTGACCCCAACAAGGAAAACTGGTCTGCCGAGTACACCCAACTGAAAGGGTTGCTCACCGAAGAGGAGTATGCCGCCGCCCGCGCTTCCACTCTGAATGCCCACTATACCTCTCCGGTGGTAATTCGCGCCATCTATGATGCTGTGGAAAAGATGGGCTTCCAGTCTGGAAATATCTTGGAGCCTTCCATGGGTATTGGCAACTTTTTCGGTATGCTGCCCTCTGGCATGGCTGACAGCCGTCTGTATGGTGTGGAACTGGATTCCATCACCGGACGCATCGCCCAAAAACTATATCCACAGGCCGACATTACGGTTGCTGGCTTTGAAACCACCGACCGCCGAGATTTTTACGACCTTGCCGTAGGTAATGTCCCTTTCGGTCAGTACAAAGTCAACGACAAGGCGTACAACAAACTGGTTTTTTCTATCCACAACTACTTTTTCGCCAAGACTATCGACCAGATCCGACCGGGCGGCGTGATTGCTTTCGTGACCAGCCGTTTCACGATGGACAGCAAAGACAGCAGTGCCCGCAAGTACATGGCGGAACGTGCTGATTTGCTGGGAGCCATCCGCTTACCCAACAACGCTTTTAAGGCAAATGCAAGCACCGAGGTTGTTTCGGATATCCTCTTTTTGCAGAAGCGTGACCGCCCTGCAGACATCGAACCTGCATGGGTGCAGCTGGGGCAGACCGAAGATGGCTTCAATATCAATCAGTATTTTGTAGACCATCCGGAAATGGTGCTGGGAAATTTGGAACTAGAAAGCACCCAGTACGGCCATGACCTGACCGTTGCACCAATCGAAGATGCAAACCTTGCAGACCAGCTTACCGAAGCGGTGCAGCACATCGAGGGCCAGTACACTGCGGTGGAGATTGCCGCTCCGGACGTTGCCGATGCGGAAGTGCAGCGCAAAACTCTACCCGCAGACCCTACCGTGAAGAATTTCAGCTATACTGTGGTGGATGGTGAAATCTACTACCGCGAGAACTCCATCATGACACAGATTGAACTGTCCGACAACGCCAAAGGCCGTGTGGCTGGCATGGTGGAACTGCGGCAGATCGTCAACGAGTTGATCGACCAGCAGTTGAATGACTTCCCGGACGAGGATATCAAGGCATCGCAGGCAAAGCTGAATTATGCCTACGATGCGTTTACTGCAAAATACGGTCTGATCAACGACAAGAAAAATGCCCGCCTGTTCGATGATGACAGCTCCTATTATCTGCTCTGCTCGCTGGAGAATCTGGACGAGAATAAAAATCTCAAGTCCAAGGCAGATATGTTTACCAAGCGGACGATTCGGCCAGAGCGTGTTGTCACCAGCGTGGATACCCCCAGTGAAGCACTGGCAGTGTCCATCGGGGAGCATGGCAAAGTAGACCTGCCTTATATGGCAGAACTGCTGGGCACTCCCGGTAACTATGAGCGCATCACCACCGAATTGTCCGGCGTGATTTTCAAAGACCCTGCTGCGGATGCTGACGACCCGGAAGCCGGCTGGCAAACAGCGGACGAATACCTTTCGGGTAATGTGCGCGATAAACTACGGATGGCACAACTTGCTGCAGAAAGCCGCTCGGAGTTCAAGGGCAATGTGGACGCACTGACTAAGGCGCAGCCCAAAGATTTGGAAGCTTCTGAAATTGATGTGCGGCTGGGTGCCACATGGCTTGCCCCCTCTATTGTGCAGCAGTTCATGATGGAAACTTTTCAGCCGCCCTATCGTATCCGCTACAACAATGCCATCACCGTTCGCTACTCCCCTTACACTTCCGAATGGCGAATCAGCAATAAATCTGCTACTGGCTTTGGTGACATTATGGCCACCGAAACCTACGGTACCCGCAGGGCCAATGCTTACAAGATTTTGGAAGACACCTTGAATTTGCGTGATAGCCGCGTTTATGATACCATCGAGGAGGATGGGAAAGAAAAGCGTGTGCTGAATCAAAACGAAACCACCCTCGCCCAGCAGAAACAGCAGGCCATCAAGGATGCTTTCGCTGGCTGGGTCTGGAAAGATCCGCAGCGGCGGACTCTGCTGGTGAAGAGGTACAATGAGCTTTTTAACAGCACCCGACCCCGTGAGTATGACGGAAGTCATATTCATTTTGTGGGCATGAACCCGGAGATCAATTTGCGAGAGCATCAGCGCAATGCGGTTGCCCATGTGCTGTATGGGTATAACACCCTTTTGGCGCACGAAGTCGGTGCCGGCAAGAACTTTGAGATGGCGGCTTCCGCTATGGAACTGAAACGTCTGGGCTTGTGTCAGAAAAGTCTTTTTGTCGTGCCAAACCATTTGACGGAACAATGGGCCAGCGAATTTTTACGCCTGTACCCCAATGCAAAGCTGCTGGTCACCAGCAAAAAAGATTTTGAACCCGGTAATCGCAAAAAATTCTGTGCGAGAATTGCGACCGGTGATTATGATGCGGTTATCATCGGACACAGCCAGTTTGAAAAGATACCCTTGTCCGCAGAACGACAGGAGCGTCTGATTCAGGAACAGATGGATGAAATCGAGGAGGCCATCGAAGAAGCGAAAGCGCAGGTTGGCGAGCATTTCACGGTAAAGCAGCTGGAAAAGCTGCGCAAGTCTTTGAAACAGAAATTGGAAAAGCTGCAAGGCACAGACCGTAAAGATGATGTGGTTACGTTTGAACAATTGGGCGTAGACAGGTTGTTTGTGGATGAGAGCCAAGCGTTTAAGAACCTCTACTTGTACACGAAAATGCGTAATGTTGCAGGTTTGAGTACGAGCGAGGCGCAAAAATCCAGCGATATGTTCGGCAAGTGCCGCTATTTGGACGAGATCACCGGAGGACGTGGCGTGATTTTTGCAACAGGTACGCCCCTGAGCAACAGCATGACCGAGATGTATACCCTGATGCGTTATCTTCAGTACAACACCTTACAGCAGAAAGGGCTGACCCATTTTGATGCGTGGGCATCCACCTTCGGTGAGACGACCACGGCCATTGAACTTGCGCCCGAAGGCACCGGATACCGTGCACGCACTCGTTTTGCGAAGTTCTTCAACTTACCTGAACTGATGGCGATGTTCAAAGAAGCGGCGGATATCAAGACCAGCGATCAGCTTCATCTCCCAGTGCCTGATGCAAAATTTGAGACGGTGGTGGTCAAACCTTCGGAAATCCAACAGGACATGGTGCAGGCGTTGAGCGAACGTGCAGCCGAAGTCCACAGCGGTTCTGTTGACCCCTCTGTGGATAATATGTTGAAAATCACGTCGGATGGCCGCAAAATTGGTCTTGACCAGCGGTTGATGAATTCCGCTCTGCCCGATGACCCCAACAGCAAGTTAAATGCCTGCGTCAACAACGTCCTGCGCATCTGGAACGACACCAAGGAGCAGAAGCTGACCCAGTTGATTTTCTGCGATATGTCTACTCCCAAGGGGGACGGTTCGTTCAACGTCTATGATGATATTCGCACCAAGCTGCTCAACGCCGGTGTGCCCGAACAGGAGATCGAGTTCATCCACAACGCAGATACGGAGAACAAGAAAGCAGAACTTTTCTCCAAGGTACGCAGCGGACAGGTGCGTGTGCTGCTGGGCAGCACTGCCAAAATGGGAGCAGGGACCAACGTCCAGACGCTGCTCGTAGCGGTGCATCATCTGGATGTAGGCTGGCGTCCGTCTGATATGACCCAGCGCAACGGCAGAATCATCCGCCAAGGCAACCAAAACAAACAAGTCTACGTCTATAACTACGTCACGGAATCGACATTTGACGCCTACCTCTATCAGACCCTTGAGAATAAACAGAAGTTTATCTCGCAGATCATGACGAGCAAATCGCCTATGCGATCTTGCGATGATATTGACGAACAGGCTTTATCTTACGCAGAAATCAAGGCTCTGTGTGCAGGCGACCCTCGCATCCGGGAAAAGATGGATTTGGACGTGCAGGTGGCAAAATTGAAAGTTCTGCGCGGTGACTTCCAGAATCAGAAATACCGTCTGGAAGATAAGCTGCTCAAGACATTCCCGGAAGAGATACAGAAACAGAAAACCCGCATTACTGCTTTGCAGCAGGATTCACAGATTGCAGCAGCACACCCGCAGGACAAAGAAAACTTCTGCGGCATGACCATCAAGGGCATGGTGTACGATGACAAAAAGGCTGCAGGCGAACGGCTGCTGCTGGCTCGGCAGGAGATGCCCAGTGCTGATATGATGCTGCTGGGCACCTACCGTGGCTTTGAACTGAACATTCGATTCGACAGCTTCAAAAATGAGCATCAGGCCGTACTCCGGGCAGAGTTAAGTTACCCGGTGTCGCTGGGCGATGATGCGCGCGGCAATATCACTCGTCTGGACAATGCCATCGACAATTTCGCTGACCGTATTGCAGATGCCGAAAATGCTCTGCAAAACCTTGAACAGCAGAAGCAGGCCGCAGAGGTCGAAGTGGCAAAGCCCTTTGCACAGGAGGAGGAACTGGCCGAAAAGTCTGCCCGCCTTGCCGAACTGAATGCTCTACTGAATATCGACCGTGACCGCAGTTCCTCGCAGGATGCTCCCGAAGAAACCGAGGAAACCGAAACACCCGCAATTCGTCCGTCTGTGCTGGCTGCACTGGGGGAAAAGACCAATCAGCCGGAGCCTGTCAAACCGTTCCGCAGCTACTATGATAAGGATGGTGATGCACGATGAAAGAGAAGCGGGATGAAATCATCATCCTGCGCCTGACCAAAACAGAAAAGAACCGCATCTATGAAAAGATGTTCAGCATGGGCATCCGCAGCCTGAGTGCCTATATCCGCAAAATGGCATTGGATGGATACTGCCTGAATCTCGATCTGCCGCAGCTACGCCGAATGGCTTATCTGCTCCAGAATTGCAGCAACAATCTGAATCAGTACGCCAAAGCCGCCAATGAAAGCGGTCGGGTCTACGCCGCTGACATGGAGGACCTGCGGCAGCGTCTGGACGAACTGATTGACATTGGCAAGCAAATTCTTTCCAAGCTGGCAGAGCTATAAAAATTCCCGCAGTTGGAGGACTGCGGGTGTACATATAACGCTTGACATCCTTGCAACGTAGTAGTCGATACCTTTATAATAAGGGCGAACAGAAAGGAAGTGCTTGATATGATGTCTATGCTGAAGAAAATTGTTCTTTTCCCGATTTCTCTCTTTGTGGCGTTTCTAGCTCTGATGGCAAGGTGGCTGCTAACCCTGTCCAGCTATGTAGTTGCTCCGCTGATGCTCTACATCTTCGGCTGCGGCATCTACACTGCTTACCGTCAGACTTGGAATCAGTTCCTTATCTTGCTGGTAGCCGAATTCCTCTGCTTTGTCCTCTTTTTCGGCGCAACTGCCATCACCGAGGGCATCGGGCGGTTCAGTGAATGGCTTGCAGAACTGTGAGGGATATTATGGACAAACAGAAGTTAGAGGATTATTATTTTGAGCGCAACAGCACGATCTTTTCTGAAATGCTGGACGAGGACGAAAACTATCAACGGCTGAAAAAAGCCAAACTAGCAGCCGAGAAAGCATTGCAGAACGTCATCAGCAAAGAAGCATGGAAGCAATATCTCGCCTTAGATGAGATCGGCAACGAGCTGGAGTGCACCCGATATAAGGCAATGTATCTGGCAGGTGCTACCGATTACGAAAAATTATCCAAATGATCTCGATGCCGCCTCCGGGCGGCATTTTTTCTTTGCAATAGGGGGTGATGATGCTGGCAGCAACACGGCTGATTGCGCTGCACAAAAACAAGGGTATGACCGTTGCGGCCTGCCTGAAAAATCGCACGGACTATATCGAAAACCCGGACAAGACCGAGCAGGGACAGTATGTCAGCAGCTATGCCTGCAGCACCCTGACGGCAGATGAAGAGTTTATGCTTACCAAGCGGCAGTACGACCTTGTGAACGGACGCAGGCAGAAAAGCGATGTAATTGCTTATCAGATACGGCAGTCCTTCCGACCCGCTGAGATCAGCGCAGAGGAGGCTAACAAGGTGGGCTACGAACTGGCTATGCGCTTTACCAAGGGCAAGCACGCCTTTGTAGTGGCAACGCACACGGACCGGCAGCACATCCACAACCATGTGATCTTCAACTCCACAGCGTTGGATGGCAGCAGAAAGTTCCGGGATTTTTTCTTTTCGGCGTTGGCAGTGCAGCGGTTGAGCGACCTGATTTGCTTGGAACACCAGTTGTCCATCATTGAGAAGAAGCCTTATCGGGAACGGCAGAAGCGTGTTCTCTATCCTCCCAAGGAAAGCAACAGGGACCGCCTATGCGGAATCATCGACACCATCCTTGCAGAAAAACCGGGGGATTACGAAGCGTTTCTGCAAAAGCTGGAGCAGCAGGGCTATGAGGTGAAGCGTGGCAAGTACACGGCGGTGAAGGGCAAGGGCAAGGGACAGAAACGCTTTATTCGGTTCCGAACTCTGGGCACCGGCTATGGCGAGGACGAAATCAAGGCGGTGCTGGAGGGCAAAGCAGAGCACCGCCCTTATCAGAAGAAGCCGCCCAAAGAACAAACCTTCCAGTTGCTGGTGGACATTCAGGGAAAAATGGCAGAGGGCAAAAGCGTCGGCTACAAAAGGTGGGCGACCAAGTTCAACCTGAAAGAAATGTCCAAGACGCTGCTGTTCTTGCAGGAGCAGAAAATCGGCAGTGCCGAGGAACTGCGGGAACGTGCAGCGGCGGCAACGGAACGCTATCATACCATGGGCAATTCTATCAAGGCAGCAGAAGCGAGGTTGACGGAAATCGCCGTCCTGAAAACCCACATCATCAACTATGCCAAAACCCGTGAGGTGTACGCCGCCTATCGGAAAACCGGGTACAGCAAAGTCTTTCTGGAAACTCACCGGGAGGAAATTACTCTGCACAAGGCGGCGAAAGCTGCCTTTGACGAAGCAGGGCTTCAAAAGCTGCCGAAGGTCAAGGAGTTGGATGCGGAGTTCTCAGAACTGCTGACCAAGAAGAAAGCCGCTTACCCGGACTACCGCAAGGCACGGAACGAGATGCAAGAACTGGTTCGGGCTCAGAAAAACGTAGAACGATTTTTTGCGGAAGAAAAGGACACCATCGAAAAAGCGCAGACCCGATAAACGAATACCGCCGAGGACTCTTCCCATTTTGGGGAGATGTCCTCGGCGGCTTTTTTAGTTTATATAGC
>OBWL01001729.1_pt1 | contig 11165 bp, 8 predicted proteins | sample 1538061 | NCBI WGS metagenome assembly OBWL01 (sample SAMEA2580085, study PRJEB22360) | human gut metagenome | biome: human gut; feature: human-associated habitat; material: faeces | place: Denmark | collected 2008/2010
GTCACGAGCGGGGGCTCCTGTCGTTTCCGTGCCCTCGGATTGGGTCATAGTGTCTGACGTTGCCAAGACATCGGTGTCAACATGGTTGGCGATGGCGTGCTGGTCAATCCTTACAGTTGGTACAGCGTGGTGAACTTGTCCTGCAGGTAGCTGCAGTAGTAGCGGGCATCGAACGCCATGCCGCACGCGCCCTTGATGAGCTCCGGCGCGTCCTTGGCGCGGCCCCACTGCCAAATGTGCTCGCCCAGCCAGGCGCGGACAGGTGTCAGGTCGCCGCTCGCGCAGGCGCCGGTAAGGTCGACACCGTCGCGGCACATGGCCGGCACAAACATGGCATCGTAGGCACTGCCCAGCGCATACGTGGGGAAGTAGCCAAACGAGCCGCCGCTCCAGTGCGTATCCTGTAGGCAGCCGTGCGTGTCGTCGGGAACGGGAATGCCCAGGTACTCATCCATAAAGCGATTCCAAAGCGCGGGGATGTCCTTGGCCGTGGCCTCGCCGGTAAACAGCATGCGCTCGATCTCGTAGCGCACCATAACGTGCAGCGGATAGGTGAGCTCGTCGGCCTCGGTGCGGATCAGCGAAGGCTGCGCGATGTTCACGGCGTGGTAGAGCGTGTCCTCGTCGACGTCGCCGTAGACCTCGGGTGCGTGGCGGCGCAGCACCTCGAGCAGCGGTCCCATAAAGGCACGGCTGCGGCCCACGGTGTTCTCAAAGAAGCGGCTCTGGCTCTCGTGGATGCCCATGGAGGTGCCGCCCTCCAGGCAGGTGCGCGCATAGGCGGGATTGACGCCCAGCTCGTACATGGTGTGCCCCGCCTCGTGGATGATGCTGTAGACGTTGGAGATGCAATCGTCCTCGTAGATGTGTGTCGCGATGCGCGCGTCACCCACGGCAAAGCCCTCGCTAAACGGGTGCTCGGTAAAGGCAAGCGTGGTGTCGTCCAGGTTCAGGCCGACGAGCTTCATCAGGTCGAAGCTCATGGCGCGCTGGGCGGCCTCGGGCACGCGGGCGTGCAAAAAGTCGGCAGCGGGCTGCTGGCCGCGCTCGCCGATGGCGTGCACGAGCGGCACGACCGTGGCCTTGACCTCCTCGCAAAACGCGTCGAAGCTCTCGGCAGAAAGGCCGCGCTCGTACTGGTCGAGCCAAACGTCGTATGGGTCGCGCTTGGGGTCCATGAGTTCGGCCTGATGCTTAAGTTGGGCGACGATTCTATCCACATAGGGCTCAAAGCTCGCCCAGTCGTTGGCCGTCTTGGCCTTATGCCACACGGCGTCGGCCTCGCAGGTGAGCCTGGTCCAGGCCTCGGCCTCCTCGGTAGGAATAACGCTTGCCTCGCGCTGGTCGCGGCCGAGCACGCGAATCTCGTCGAGCAGCTGCGGGTCGTCTACGTGTCCGCCTGCAACCGTCTCGCGCGCTAACGAGCGTACGAGCTCAACGGACTTCTCGCTGGTCAGCAGCTTGTGATGCTCGCCGGCAAGCGTGCCCATGGCGTCGGCACGGGCGGCAGCGCCGTTGGCAGGAGCAATCGTCGCCCCATCGAACTCGGCAATCTTGAGCAGGTACTCGCGAGTCCACAGCTTGCCCTCGAGTTTGCGGAACTTTTTGACGGCCTTGTCGACTTTAGCAGCCTTGACGCCCTTGGCAGCCTTTGCCACGGCGGCCTGGGCCTTCTTATCGAGTTTCTTTCCCATACCGTATCCTTAATCTCGCAGGCCGAGCGCCGCAGGCGGGTGCGCGGCCAATTTGCACAGCTACCTGCCTTGTACCCAGCGCGAACAAAACGGAACGCGGCGATGCGCTCGCGAAATGTGTTATCCTATAGCCCAATGCGTTGACGGAGAGGGTTTTGCCCGCCGCGTCGCCGGCAAGAGAGGGAAGGTCATGGGCTGCAAGCCTTCCTGCGGTGGCAAGGGCCAAGCGTTCACTTCCGAGCAGCGACCTCAACGGGCGCGCGGCCAGCGGCGGCGATGTCCCCAGTAGGGAAGCCGTGAGCCTCGCGACAAGGGGCAAAGAGTGGGCGCGGCGGGCCAGACATCCGTCGGGTCAAACAAGGTGGTACCGCGGAATTCAACCGTCCTTGGGCAATGCACATGCCCGAGGGCGGTTTTTTGTTACCGAACCGGGCCGCGTTTTCGCAACGTCAGACGGCGGCAGCCGCCTCGGCAAGCGGGGAACGCGAGAGACGAAAGGGAAGACATGAGTCTGATTGATGATCTGGTCAAACTCGAGGAAGAGGCCAAGGAGCTCGTCACTAGCGCCGACGACGCCGCCAAGCTCGAGGCTGCGCGCGTTGAGCTGCTCGGTCGCAAGGGCCGTATCACCGGCCTGATGCGCATGATGGGCAAGCTCGCCCCCGAGGATCGTCCCATGATGGGCAAACGCGCCAACGAGATGCGCCAGCTGATCGAGGGCATGCTCGACGAGCGCACCACCGAGATGAAGGCCGCCGCCCTCAAGCACACACTCGAGCACGAGGCCATCGACATCACGCTGCCGGGCATCCGTCCGCAGATCGGTCACCAGCACCTGATCAAGCAGATCATCGAGGAGGCCGAGGACATCTTCTGCGGCATCGGCTACACCGTCGAGTCCGGCCCCATGGTCGATACCTCCTACTACAACTTCACCGCGCTCAACGCGCCCATGGATCACCCGAGCCGCTCGGCTCGCGACACGTTCTATGTGGTCGACAACAACCCCGGTAGCGTCGCGCACCCCGAGGCTCACGCCCACGGCGAGTCCGACGTGCTGCTGCGCACCCAGACCTCGGGCGTGCAGATCCACACCATGGAGTCGCAAAAGCCGCCCATCTACATGATTTGCCCGGGCACCGTCTATCGTCCCGACACGGCCGACGCCTGCCACCTGCCGCAGTTCAACCAGATTGAGGGCCTGGTCGTCGACGAGGGTATCACCTTTGGCGATCTTAAGGGCACGCTCGACTACTTTGTTAAGTGCATGTTTGGTGAGGATCGCAAGACGCGCTATCGCCCGCACTTCTTCCCCTTCACCGAGCCTTCCTGCGAGGTGGACGTGAGCTGCCACGTGTGCGGCGGCAAGGGCTGCAACTTCTGCAAGCACAGCGGCTGGATCGAGATCCTGGGCTGCGGCATGGTCGACCCCAACGTCCTGATCAACTGCGGCATCGACCCCGAGAAGTACACCGGCTTCGCCTTTGGTATTGGCGCCGAGCGCGTCGCGGCACTGCGCTACGACCTGCCCGACCTGCGCACGTTGATGACTGGTGACATGAGGTTCTTGAACCAGTTCTAGAACGCTTTCTTCTTAGTTGCAGTTTCCGGCTCAAAGCCGCATTTATGAAAGGAGACCAGTTAGATGCGCGTTTCTTACGACTGGCTCAAGACCATGATCGATATTCCGGAGGATCCCAAGACCCTTTCGGACGAATATATCCGTACCGGCACCGAGGTCGAGGCGATCGACACCGTGGGCGAGTCCTTCGACCACGTGGTGACCGCCAAGGTGCTCACCAAGATCCCGCACCCCGATAGCGACCACATGTATGTGTGCTCGGTCGATGTGGGCGACAAGAATCTCGACGCCGACGGCAATCCCGCTCCGCTGCAGATCGTCTGCGGCGCGCAGAACTTCGAGGCCGGCGACCACATCGTCACGGCCATGATTGGCGCCGTGCTTCCCGGCGACGTCAAGATCAAGAAGAGCAAGCTTCGCGGCGTCGTGTCCATGGGCATGAACTGCTCCGCGCGCGAGCTCGGCCTGGGTGGCGACCACTCCGGCATCATGATCCTGCCCGAGGATACGCCCTGCGGCATGCCGTTTGCCGAGTACGTGGGCTCGAGCGACACCGTGCTCGACTGTGAGATCACGCCCAACCGTCCCGACTGCCTGTCCATGATCGGCATGGCCCGCGAGACCGGCGCCATCTTCGACCGTGATTTCCACGTTGAGCTGCCCGCCATCAAGGCCGAGACCGGCCGCGCGACCGATGACGAGCTTTCCGTCGAGATCGCCGACGAGGGCCTGTGCGACCGCTACGTCGCCCGCATCGTGCGCAACGTGAAGGTCGGCCCCTCGCCCGACTGGATGGTCAAGCGCCTCAACGCCCTGGGCGTGCGCCCGCACAACAACATCGTCGACATCACCAACTACGTGATGATGCTCACCGGTCAGCCGCTGCACGCCTTTGACCTGGACACCTTTGCCGAACGCGAGGGCAGGCGCCGCGTGGTGGTTCGCGCCGCCCAGCAGGATGAAAAGTTCACGACGCTCGACGGCGAGGAGCGCACGCTTGACGCCGGCATGGGCCTCATCACTGACGGCGAGCGTCCCGTGGCGCTGGCCGGCGTTATGGGCGGCATGGATTCCGAGATCGAGGACGACACCGTCGACGTGATGGTCGAGAGCGCCTGCTTCAACGCCGGTCGCACCTCGCACACCAGTCGCGACCTGTCGCTGATCTCCGACGCCTCCATTCGCTTTGAGCGCCAGGTCGACGAGACCGGCTGCGTGGATGTCGCCAACGTTACCTGCGCGCTCATCGAACAGATCGCCGGCGGCGAGGTTGCTCCCGGCTATGTCGACGTGTTCCCCGCGCCCAAGACCATCGACAGCATCAAGCTGCGCCTGGCCCGCGTGCGCGCCATCTGCGGCGCCGACATCGAGCCCGACTTTATCGAGCGCTCGCTCACCCGCCTGGGCTGCACCGTCGAGCGCGACGGCGAGGACTTTATGGTTACCCCGCCGAGCTTCCGCCCCGACCTGCCGCGCGAGATTGACCTGATCGAGGAGGTCCTGCGCCTGTGGGGCATGGGCCGCGTGACGGCGACCATCCCGGCTGCCAAGAACCACATCGGCGGCCCGGCCCGCGGGCAGAAGCTCCCCCGCAAGGTCGGCGAGATCTTGCGCGCCTGCGGCCTTAACGAGACCACGACTTTCGGCTTTGCCGCTCCGGGCGACCTGGAGAAGATCGGTATGTCCACCGAGGGCCGCGGTTGCCCCGTGGTGCTCATGAACCCGCTGGTAGCCGAGCAGACCGAGATGCGTCGTTCGCTGCTGCCGGGCCTGCTGCAGTCCGTGGCCTACAACGAGGCACACGGTACGCCCAACGTGCACCTGTACGAGGTCGGTAGCCTGTTCCACGGTCGCGAGAACGCCAGCCTGCCCAAGGAGACCAAGTCCGTGGCGGGTGTGCTCTCGGGCCAGTGGAGCGAGCGGTCCTGGAACATGAAGTACCGCAAGCTGCGCTTCTTCTTTGGCAAGGGCATTGTCGAGGAGCTACTCGCCCAGCTGCGCATCGAGAAGGTTCGCTTCCGTCCCGTCGAGGGCGAGGGCTACGCTTTCTTGCAGCCGGGTCGTGCGGCCGAGGTTCTGTCGGGCGGTACCGTGCTGGGCTGGGTTGGCGAGATCCACCCCGAGGCGCGCGAGGCGATGGGCATCGACGAGGTCGTCGTTGCCTTTGAGCTCGATCTGGACAAGCTGATCAAGGGCGCCCGCAACCAGGAGAACTACCGCGAGTTCTCGCAGTACCCGGCTGTTGAACACGACCTTGCTATCGTGGTCGACAACGCTGTGACCTGCGAGGATCTTGAGCGCCGTATTACCAGCGCCGGCGGCAAGCTGCTCGAGGGCGTGCGCCTGTTCGACGTCTACCGTGATCCGGTCCGCGTGGGTGTGGGCAAGAAGTCCATGGCCTTTGCGCTTACGTATCGCTCCGACGACCACACGCTCACCAGCGAAGAGGTCGAGAAAGCGCACCAGAAGATCGTCACCAAGGTGTGCAAGGGTGTGAACGGCGAGGTCCGCGGATAGGGCTTGCGCTGGGGGCGTAGGGCCTGATGGCGGTTGCTGTGGGCTCTGCGTGACCGCGGTGTTCGGAATAAGGCATCGTTGAGCCTGCATATATGACACGCGCATTACATAACGGCGTGCTGCTTTGTCGGCAGCGCGCCGTTTTGCTATGATAGCCCGCGGCGTGTTACGAATCTGACAATACGTAACACTGGCAAGGTAATTCAGGCGGCGTTGCAATTCTGTGCGCCGACAACCGGGAGGCGTACATGCACATTCCAGATAACTATCTGTCCCCGCAGACCGATGCCGTCATGGCGGTGGCAATGGTGCCCGTTTGGGTCCACTGCATCAAGAAGGTGCGCGCCACGCTCGATCGCGAGCACATGGCTTTCCTGGGCATCTGCGCCGCGTTCTCCTTCCTGCTCATGATGTTCAATGTGCCGCTGCCCGGCGGTACCACGGGTCACGCCGTCGGCGGCGCACTCATTGCGCTGCTGCTGGGCCCCGAGGCCGCGGCTATCGCTGTCTCGGTCGCGCTGGCGCTGCAGGCGCTGCTGTTTGGCGACGGCGGCATCCTGTCCTTTGGAGCCAACTGCTTTAACATGGCATTTGTGCTGCCGTTTGTTGCCGCCATGGTATTCCGCGCGCTCAACAGCCGCCTGCACGACAAGAGCTGGGGTACCTCGGTTTCTGCCATCGTGAGCGGCTGGGGTGGGTTTTGTCGGGGGGGCCCTTTTGGCCCCGCGCCCTCGGTTGGCTTGTGCGTGGCTGCCCTTTGCGCTGCCATCGAGTTTGGCATTCAGCCGATGCTCTTCACCAACGCCTCGGGTGCTCCGCTGTACTGCCCCTTCCCGCTGTCTGTTTCCATTCCTGCCATGATGATTCCGCATATGCTGGTTGCCGGTGTCGTCGAGGGCGTGGCGACGGCCGCCATCTACGGTTTCATTAAGAAGACGGCGCCGAGCGTTATCGTCGGGCCCGAGGCCGTCGATGGTCAGCTTGCTGCCGAGGGCGCTGCTGCCAAGAAGACCTCGCTGGTCCCCACGCTCATCCTGGTCGCTGTGCTCGTGGTGGCTACGCCGCTGGGTTTGCTTGCTACCGGTGACGCCTGGGGTGAGTGGGACGCCGAGGGCGCTGCAACTGCCGTCCAGGAGGCTGGCGACGACAGCCTGCAGGCTTCGGTCGGCCTCGATACCCCGACCTTTGCCGACGCACTGCCCACGGGCGATTATCTGCAGGCCTATTCCGAGGAGCAGGGTCTTGGCTTTGCCGGCCAGGCTGCCATGTATATCCTCTCGGGCGTAATTGGCGTGGCGGTGCTCACCATCGCATTTCGTTTGATATCGCTGACGGTTAAGGAAAACGGGGCTCATGGCGACGGTCGAGCTGCCTAGCTGGCTTGCGGACGAGCAGCGTTACGAGCCCACGGGCGCTCGGCATCGCGTAATGCAACAGAATGTCCTGCACCTGGCGAGCCTGCTTGAGCGGGTTCGCCTGGGTGGAGGCGCGCACGAGGGCGGGTCGATGGTCGACCGCGCCCTTTCTTGCGTTTCGGCTCCGGTGCGCCTGGTGGGGATGTTCGTTTGCGTCCTGTGCGTGTGTCTGACACAGAGCCCGCTGTACCTCATGTTGATGGCGGCCATTGCGCTGGTGCTCGTTGCCGTGCGCCCCGTACGCGGGCTGCGGGCAACCTTTGTGCCGGCGTTGGCTGCCGCGGGGTTTGCCGTGGTTCTGGCGCTTCCTGCCTTGCTGCTGGACGCTTCTGCCGCGGGCGCCATGCTCAAGATTGCGCTCAAGACCTTCATTAACGTGTCGCTGGTGCTGGGTGTTTCGTGGACCCTCACGTGGAGCCGCATGTCGGCGGCGCTCAAGATGTTGCGCCTGCCCGACGAGGTTATCTTTACCTTTGATATGGCACTCAAGCATATCGAGGTGCTGGGACGCACGGCGCACGAACTGTGCGAATCGGTCATGCTGCGCAGCGTTGGCCGTGCGCCTGAGGGATTTTCGCGTACCGATTCGATCGCGGGTATCATGGGCATGACCTTTATCAAGGCGATGGAATGCAGCCGCGCGATGGACGAGGCCATGCTGTGCCGCGGCTTTGCCGGTGCGTACCCGGCGCCCATGCGCGCCGGGTTTGGCTGGCGCGATGCGGTCTATGCGGCCGGCGTGGCGCTGCTGGCGGTGTTGTGCGCGGTGCTGTAGCGCGGGCGGTCGATCCGTCGATGTGAATAGGGAAGGGCGACGTTTTGGCAAACGATACAAATGGCGCGATGGGCGCGAGCGGTTCTGCTAACACCGAGGCCACGCCGCTCATCGAGCTGCGCGACGTAGTGTTTTCCTATGCGGGACATACGGTTGTCGACGGCGTGTCGCTGCAGGTCGATCGTGGCGAACTCGTTGCCCTGCTCGGTCCCAACGGCTGCGGTAAGACGACGATTATGCGCCTTATTAACGGCCTTGAACTCGCGGACGCAGGGGCATACCTGTTTGACGGGCATGTGATCGATGCGGCGTTTCTAAAGGATTCCGCGGCCGCTCAGCGTTTTCATCAGCGCGTGGGCTTTGTGTTCCAGAATGCCGACGCCCAGCTGTTCTGCGCTACGGTGGGCGAGGAAGTTGCTTTTGGTCCCGCGCAGATGGGGCTGCCGACAGACGAGCTCGAGCGCCGCGTGCGCGATGCCATGGGGCTGTTCCAGGTTGCCGACCTTGCCGACGCCTCTCCCTACCAGCTCTCGGGCGGGCAAAAGAAGCGCGTTGCGCTGGCTGCGGTGGTGTCGATGAACCCCGATATCCTGGTGCTCGACGAGCCTACCAATGGGCTCGACGAGGATTCATGCGACATCGTGGTCAACTTCCTACTGGCCTATGTTGCTGCCGGTAAGACGGTCTTGATGAGCACACATCACCAGGATTTGGTGCGACGCCTGGGTGCCCGCGCCATCTATATCGATCGATATCACCATGTGGTCGAGGCGCCTTCGCCGTCGTATGGAACCGAAAGTGGTGCTACGGACTAATTGCTGCGTAGAGCGTGCGTAGCTGCCCGCGCGGCTTTGCCGTGATGGTATAGTTATCCAGGTTTTTTATGGGGGTGGCTATGCCAAGCTGGAACATTCATATCGCTCAAACGGAGCGTTTGTTGGAGCGCACCGGTGCGCTTGCCAAGAGCGTGCGCGACCGCAATGCCTTTTTGTTTGGCTGCGTGGTTCCGGATATCTTTGTGGGCTATATGGTCCCTGGCATCGCCGATCCCATCCCGTACCGCATTACGCACTTTGCCAAGCCTGAGCCCATCCCTAAGCCTCGTGAGCATGAGTTCTGGGATACTTATGTGGCACCGTTGCTTAAAAGTTCGCCCACCGGTGCGCCGGCCGCGGCGACCTCGATTATCGAGGAACGCGAGCGGCTGAACCGCGTGCACTATCCCCAGCGCTACAAGGATGCCGAGCCGGTTGCCGGTCCCGGTGCTAGCGAGCTTTCGCTCGCGCCCGATGACGTGGCGCAGTCGCTGCTCGATCTGACGCTGGGCGTTTGGTCTCACCTCGTGGCCGATACCGTGTGGAATACGCGCGTGAATCAGTACCTGGAGGCGCACGGCGGCAAGCCGTGCGAGGAATTCCGCATTAAAAAGCAAGGCGACTTTGACTGGTTTGGCAAGACGCTCGGGATCGTTTCGATTCCGCGCGCGACCGATCGCCTGTATACTGCGGCGACGCGTTTTGGTCAGTATCCCATCCATAAGGAGTATGTGCTCAAGACCATTGGCGTTATGCACGAGATTGTACGCGAAAACCCCGGCGAGCCCAACCATCCGCCATACCGCCTGCTGACCGAGGAGTTCTTCGACGCAACGTTTACCGAGGTGATCGAGCTGACCGAGGCGGGTTTTGCGACTCGCGTTGCCGCTTCTGACGTCCCCGCAGTCCCTCTGATCGCTAGCTGCTAGCCGGCCGGCTTAACGGAGAACAGTTCATCCCAATTGACCAACAGCTCCCGCCGCAGGGCATCTTCGGTGGTGCGTTCCTGATCGGTCTTTGGGATGTAGGGGAGCCCCGCCTTTTTATGAATGAGCTCGGCGATGCTATCAAAGCTCTTCTTGTCCTTGATTTGCTCATAGGTTATCTGGATAACGTCATAGCCCATGCTTGTGAGGGCGGTGGTGCGCTCGGCATCGGAGAGGCTTGCGGCTTCGTTGTCATGGGCGGAGCGGCCTTGGCATTCCAGAATGACGCCCATGCTGTTGGTGGCACTTTCGATGAGGATATCGGCGTAGCAGCAGGTTTTGTAATACAGTGAGCGCGCGGCGTCGCTGAGTAGGATGCGCACGTTGTTTGCGATGTCGATGCCCATGCCGCCCTCGTCGCGGGGGAGCGAGACAAGCATGGAGGTCTGTACTTCGAAGGGCGAGGCAGTTTGCCCCGTCATGTGCTCGGCTGTCCAGCGCAGTTGTTTAACGCCGCGCAGGCCTGCGGCCTGCTTGGCGAACGTGGCGATATCCGCTGCGGAAAGAAGCGGCGTGCGCTTCCATAGGTTAGTGCCATTGCCCTTGGTGTCGACAACACGCTCCCAGCCGCAGTTGGGTGGAATGAGCTTAAGCGAAATAGCTTCATCGAGTTGTTGTTGTGTTCGCTCGCAGGGCTTAAATACTGCAAAGGAGCTGCACATCTCGTAGCAAGCCATGAGTAACTGGTTGCGTGAGACCTGCGTAGCAAGGCTGAGCAGCGTAAACTCGGGCGACGTGACATCAAATCCATGTTCAGTCTGCCTAAACGACCCGGGAGGTGGTTCTTGGGTCAGGAGGTGCGATTTAAACAGGCTTCGCGACCCGGATTGTGCCCGAGTGAATACAAGCCTGTGAAGCGGTGCGTGAAGCAGGTCTTTTACAACTGCATGACTTCCGAGGCCGCAACATCTGCGATCCATATTGCCAAGGCTAATGGCGGGGTAAAGGCCTAATACCTGCGGCGGGATGCGGTAGTAGTTAAAGGCGGATTGCCCACAAAGCGTCAGGTCCATAATGCCCTCCTGGCCGAAATCATCTCTTTGAAGCGAGTGATGCCAGCGTCAATCCGGAGGTATGCGGCAAAATCTGAACCCTATGAGCAGACCTGGCTTTTGAGGCTAGTTTATCAGGCATTTTGTTGCGAAAAAACAGGGTGTGCTCGGAGGTTCCAGATTTTGCCGCATACTTCCGAAAACCAGGTCGATTTGGTTCTTGCTAAAACGATTTATCAGCCCTGCGTGAGGTGTGGTCTTGCCACCGGGTGAACACTTCTAGCGCCTGAGCTATATTTTTTGGGCCTCGAAGGGTGGATTTCGCGCTTTTGGTAAAGAAATGAGTGCGTGTTTTGCCGTGCGCCGGCATTGGCACAGAAAAAGGGGCC
>OBWL01001736.1_pt1 | contig 11141 bp, 10 predicted proteins | sample 1538061 | NCBI WGS metagenome assembly OBWL01 (sample SAMEA2580085, study PRJEB22360) | human gut metagenome | biome: human gut; feature: human-associated habitat; material: faeces | place: Denmark | collected 2008/2010
CCCCGGCTGAGGGCACTCCGCTTCTGCTGAGCACTTCGCCTTCTGCATCGGCATTCGCATTCCCCCTGGCTTTAGAGGCCCGGCCGGCTTTTGAAGCCCTCGAAGGTTTGATGCGATCTTCATCCACATCGTCTTCAATTTTTGTTCGCGTTCTCGCCATACGGAACCCTTGGTGTATGCTCAAACCAATTATTTTATGAGCGAACTGGAATGAGTGCTTTACAGCTTTGCCGCCTCAAGGCGCCTCAGCTGCCTGCAAATTCCTACTCGTTCATGGCTGTCCGAGTTGCGCCGTCTTTTGCCGGCATTCTGCAAACGCCAAATCTAGACGCCTCTAAGCTGTGCCGAGACTGGAAAGCTGGCGGCCTTTCGGACGTTAACCCTTTTCTAAAGAGTAAAGCACCATGACGCAAACAAATCACGCCAAAGTCATCATTCTCGGTTCCGGCCCTGCTGGCTGGACCGCCGCGGTATATGCCGCACGCGCCAACCTTAAACCGGTCGTCATTACCGGCATGGAAGCGGGCGGCCAGCTCATGACCACGACCGAAGTTGACAATTGGCCGGGCGCTGCTGAAGGCATTCAGGGACCGGACTTGATGGAGCAGATGCAAAAGCAGGCTGAACGCTTCGGCACTCAGGTGGTCTACGACCTCGTGAAGGATGTTGATCTCTCCAGCCGTCCATTCAAGCTTACAACCGACCTCGGTGACGTTTGGACCTGCGACGCGCTGATCGCCGCCACCGGCGCTTCGGCCATGTATCTGGGGCTTCCCTCTGAAGCCGCCTATAAGGGCAAGGGTGTTTCCGCCTGCGCCACTTGCGACGGCTTCTTTTACCGCGGAAAGCCCGTTGCTGTCGTGGGCGGCGGCAACGCTGCTGTCGAAGAAGCGCTTTACCTCGCCAACATTGCCTCCAAAGTAACACTCATTCATCGACGCGATACCTTCCGCGCTGAACCGATCCTGATTGATCAGCTGATGGATGAAGTGAAAGCCGGCCGCATCGAACTTGCACTGCGCCGCGAAGTCGACGAGATCCTCGGCGACGGCAAGAGCGTTACCGGCGTGCGCCTGAAGAGCACCGCCGGCGAAGCGCCTGTCGAAGTGCCGTTGGAGGGCGTCTTTATTGCCATTGGGCACAAACCCAATACAACGATCTTTGAGGGCAAGCTGGAGCTTTCAAAGGGCTACATCGTTACCCGCGGCACAGGTCATGCCACTGCCTCCGCAACATCGGTGGAGGGCGTTTTCGCTGCCGGCGACGTTCAGGATCAGGTCTACCGTCAGGCGGTCACCTCCGCAGCGGCAGGCTGCATGGCGGCGCTGGATGCACAGCGCTACCTTGAGGCACTGAGCCGCTGATCAATATACAGCCTGAAAGCAGATCAATCGCTGCCGAACCTTTTGGAATCCAATCATTTCTGCAACATCCGACTTTTAAAATGGCTCAATATCACGATCTTTCGGATTTAAAGAAGCTTTCACACGACCTCAAGGTTCAGGCCAAGGCCGCGCAGGAAGCCAAACGCGTTCAGGCGGCCAAAGCGAACCGCCTTGGCGCCGAAGCGGCGGCTTTCCGCGAAGCGATGGCCTCGCTCGGCGTCAAGAATGAGGACCACACCCGCGGACGCCGTATTACAACGCCGGCCAAACCAGCGCCAGTTCCGCACCAGAGCAAACTGGAAAAAGAAGCGGTTCTCGAAGAATCCCTCTCAGACCTGTGCGATCCGGTGGTGTTTCTCGAGAGCGATGACGGCCTCATGTTCCGCCGCCCGGACGTGCCGCCGGATATTCCCCGCAAGCTCTATCGCGGTGAATGGACAGTGCAGGATCACATTGACCTGCACGGTCTCTTCGTTGACGAGGCGCGCGACGCCGTCGCGGCCTTCATCCGTACAGCGATGATCCGCGGTCACAGATGCCTGAGAATCGTCCACGGCAAGGGCTATAACTCCGAAGGCGGTCAAAGTGTTCTCAAAGAAATGGTCCGCCGCTGGCTGCAGCAAAAGAGCGAAGTCATGGCTTTTGTCCAGGCGCCTCCGCATGACGGTGATTCCGGCGCCGTAATTGTGCTGCTCGAGCAGCGCCGCCCGCGCCGCAGCTAAGGGGACTCTGCGCAACGCCGCAAGGAGGGCACTTTCGCCATGATGACACCCGTAATCAATGCTTTGACGCCGTCGACTGAATGGGTCGACACGATTGCCATGCTCGGTTTCTCGTTTGCCGGCATTCTGGCTGCTCGCGGGCGCGGCGTTGACCCGGTGGGTGTTTTTATTTTGGCCTTTACAAGCGCCTTCGGCGGCGTTACGGTACGCGATATGCTGCTCGACATCCGGCCTTTTTACTGGGTGTCACACGAAGCTTTTACCTGGCTCATCATCTGCTTCACCATTTTTGCGCCGGTCATTGCTGCCCGTCTTTCCGACCGCATTGCACGAGAACTCTTTCTTTGGGCCGATGCTGTCGGTCTGGGTTTCTTTTCTGCATCAGCGACTGTTCTTGCGTGGGAGAGCGGCATTCCGCCGCTCTCGTGCACATTGGTTGGCGTGATCACCGGCATTGTGGGCGGCATCTTCCGCGACGTCCTGCTTAACCGCTTGCCCGCGGCGCTCTCTGACCGCAAACCTTATGGGCTGGCCGCATTCATCGGCTGCTGGTTCGGGATCGTGCTCCTTTCGGACGGCGTTGCCGCTGCAACCGTCATCTTGGTGACCGCCGCTTCAATCGTGTTGATCCGTATGTTCACACTGAAGGTGAACTGGGAAATTCGATACCGCTCTCCGCTCTCACGCCGCATATTCCCTGGGAACGGCCCGATCAGTCTGACGCGCATCCTTCGGCGTTCTAATGCTGCGCCAAAGCCCCCTCGGCTGCTGAAAACGCCAAAGTCTTCTAAGTCATCCAAATCGGAACCTGCGGCTTCCGCACCGCAAATGCCCCGCATTTATAAACATGCTAACCCCGCCAATCTGCCGTCGGCAGCGCCCTGGCGCCCTATCGATGCGCCTTTAGAAGATAAGACCAAACCCTCTAAAGAGGGTAAGCCCTCTGCAAAATCCCCTTCGCAGAACTTAAATACGCCTGCAGAACCGGACTCTCCTAAACACGAAGATTGATCCTAATAAACCTTCTTGGAACTGATGCCAGATGGCCCAGAACGGCATCAGCATGAGAATGCCGTTGAGCAGACAATCAAATGCTTTGTGAAAATGCTCTGCGGTGTCTTGGAGCTCTTTGATCGATCGCCCGCATTCAGCAATACCGGACAACCCACATAATTTCAAAAAAGCGAACGGCGCGGAGTCCTAATTGAACTTCGCGCCGTTTTGTTCTTGAGGCTAAATGCCTCATCAAATTTTTGTGATCTTCGGACCTCCTCAAGTGAGGAGGTTCGGCTCACGCAAGATTTGATGAATTAGAACGTGTGAACGAGGCCGCCATAAACTTGCGTCGTTTGATTCTTGAGGTCGAAACTCTCGCCACCAGCCGACAATTCAAATTTAGCCTGACAATAACCCGCACCAACATACAAACCCGTACGTTCGGAGAGCGGATAGTTGTAGCGAGCAGAGAGGCCCCAGAAAGTCGTATCTACATCAAGGCCTTCAATTTGGTGCTCAACCGAGCCGTCAACATAATAGAGACCTGCCGTCACAGTACCTGCACCGACAGGAGCGACTGCACCGAAATGAAGTCCGTAGCCCTTCATTCCCTCAAAGCCCTCAACACCAGAGAGATTCGTTCCATCGATATCAGTCATGTCAAATCCAGATGCAGCGAGCTGTCCCTTGTAATACTGAGCCTCTGCGAAGATCTGCACCACTTGGAAGTCATAGTTGCCGCCGACAAAAACGAGGTGACCATCATCCTTTGGGAGCTGGCGAGTGCCATTCTCAACACCATACTTAGTCAGTTCGTAACCGACAGCGAACTGGGCGGGACCATATTCACCAGTAAGACCGATAGAAGCATAGCGCTTGGCATCTGAAGTGCCCTCAGCACCACTGTATTCTTCAGCTTTGGTGTCAGTCTTGAAAGAATATTGAACAGTACCCTGCAGGCCGGCAAAACGAGGTGTCTGATAGACAACCATGTTGTCATAACGTTCAGAAGCAGCAAAGCCCCAAACGTCACCGTCGCCGCCGTCGAAGGATTCAACATAGCCCAGCATGTCATATGTACCGGCCGATGAAGAAATACCACCGAAACGTCCAAACGCAACAGAACCGAACGGACCAGAGAGTGTCAGACCAGCTTCACGACCAAAAAGACGACCACTCTGGTTCATCGTGCCATCGTCACTGCTGAAACCGCTTTCGAGCTTGAAGCTGACCTTATAGCCGTTGCCGAGGTCTTCAGAACCCTTCAGGCCCCAGCGACTGGGCGTATCCCAACCATTCTGCATGTCGAACTTATCTTCCTTGACGGAGTCGCCAGCAAAATCTGTTGTCTTGTTATGGATATATTCCAGGCCGGTATCGATAGCGCCGTAAAGCGTCACGTCAGCGGCCATGGCAGAGCCGGCAAAAACGCCGAGAACGGCGAGAGCGGTGAGAGACTTTTTCATGATGTTGCCTTCACATAGCTATACGGCTTGATCAAGCCGCATAAAGAATGGATTAGAGGGAGACCGTATGCTGCCGGTCCCCCGAACGACTCATAAACGAAGACTCTTGCAGAAACCGTTTACTTGTCGCTTCACGTATGATAGGCAAGCAAATAAGAATCGCTACTTTTTGTTTCGCTTGAAAATTTGTTATATCTTATATATTTCAATAAATTAAAGCGAACACAGCTCCATTGACGGAATCAATTGTTGCCCCCCCCCAACAGATTTTGACTCTTATTGCCGCAGATGACGCAATGTCATGCGCCGTATTCAGTCAGTCGCTCTATCGAATGACGCCGAATGTCAAAAACATGGGCGCTGTGACCAATTGCGCGCCTGTCTTTCTGATCGGGGAAAAAGACTTTCCAAAAGATGAGTGGGCGCTCCAAGCAATGATGAACGCCGGCTGCTAAATCAAATAGAGCCGCTCAAAGCGGCTCTATATTCAGCAGAAAATTTAAACAGCTGATTCGCCGGTTTCACCCGTACGAATTCGAATCACCTGTTCAACGTCGTAGACGAAAATCTTGCCGTCGCCAATTTTGCCCGTATGGGCAGCTTTGCGAATAGCATCAATGGCTTGCTCCACGAGGTCGTCGGCCACAACCGTTTCAACCTTAAGCTTGGGGAGAAAGTCCACGACATATTCCGCGCCGCGGTAGAGCTCCGTATGCCCTTTTTGACGACCGAAACCTTTGACTTCGGTAACAGTAAGGCCGTGCACGCCCGTTTCGGAAAGTGCTTCACGAACATCGTCGAGCTTGAAAGGCTTAATCACGGCAACGATCTGCTTCATTTGATTTGACCTGAATCGAGTGGCTGCGGAACGCACCTGCGATCCGCTGTAAAAGCATAAGTCTAAAGAAAAACAAAGCCGGAGTTCCTTTCGGGACTCCGGCCTTCTTGAGATTGAATCAACTCTTCTGCGAAAGTACTTCATAGAAGCACCGCCGACAGACGAGACACATTCATTCTCAGGCCACCTTCGTCGTACGCTTGACAGAGGATTTGGCGGGTTCCGCCTCAACAGCCGGGGCAGCGGCCGGAGCCGGTGCAGCGACGGATTCAGCGGGCTTAACGGCCGAAGCCTTGCCGACGCGATATTCGTAGAGCGAAACGTCTTTGACACGGACGCCGAACTTCGGATCGTTGTTCGGGCTGTGCCAGACGTCGCGCTTCTGACGCCACGCATTGATAAAGGCGATCACATTCTGCGGCATCTTGACGGAATCAGAAAGTTCATTGACGGTGAACTGCTGACCGCCGACCAAAAAAAGCTGCAGCTGGTGAATAAAAGGGCCCTGTTCTTCAACCTTGACGGGTCCTGATTCTCTGCCATTTTTTAGTTTCCTAAGCATTCACGCATGCATCCGTCGGTCGAAAAAATGATACGAACGACGGGTTGTTGGAAAGGTGCAATGCACGCGTATTAGGTGAAGTACTTTATCACGACTTCCGCTGTCGCAAGTCATCATTTAGATGTTTTTGACAACAGATTGTTTTCAAGTGCCTGTGCCATCTTCTCGGCAAGCTGCTCGGCAAAGGCCTTGTCATCGGCCTCAACCATGATGCGGAGCACAGGTTCCGTTCCGGACGGCCGAATGAGCACCCGGCCTCGGCCGGCTACCGCCCGTTCCGCTTCAGTGACTGTAGCAGCAAACTGAGGCAGGGAGTGCCAATCAGCACCGCGCGTGAACGGACGATTAATGAGCACCTGCGGCATCAGCTGGAGATCCGCCGTGAGCTCCGCCAAGCTTTTGCCGGTATGACGCATCGCCGAAAGAACCTGCAGAGCGCTCACGATGCCGTCGCCCGTGGTCTGTCGGTCGAGTGCGAGCAGATGCCCAGATGTTTCGCCGCCCAAAATCCAACCGCGCTCGAGCAGCATCTCAAGCACGTATCGATCCCCTACTTTGGCTCGACCGAAAGGAATGCCGAGCTCATTGAGTCGTTTTTCCAGTCCGTAGTTGGTCATGAGCGTTCCGGCTACGCCCGCCACCATGCCTTTAGAAAGGCGGTCGCGGGTCATCACATAGAGCAGCTCGTCACCGGTATAAACCCGTCCGTCAGCGTCAGCCATGATGAGACGGTCTGCGTCCCCGTCAAGGCTCACCGCCACCTGACAGCCCGCGGCCCGGCACTGCTCAGACAAATGCTCGGTGTGTGTCGCCCCGACGCCGCGATTGATGTTGAAGCCGTCTGGCGTATTGCCGACCGCGACCACATCGGCGCCAAGCTCATGAAAGACATCCGGCGCAACGTGATAGGCCGCACCATTGGCGCAGTCGACGAAGATCTTCAGGCCCTTTAAATCGATGTCGCTGTCGATCGTCGATTTGCAGAATTCGATGTAGCGCCCAGAGGCATCATCGAGCCGTCGAGCCTTTCCCAACTCTGCCGACGGAACGCAGGCGAAGCCTTCGTCAATCTCTTCTTCAATCTCCACTTCCCAGCTGTCCGGGAGCTTCTGTCCGGCGGCAGAGAAAAATTTAATGCCGTTGTCGTCATAAGGATTATGCGAAGCAGAGATAACAACGCCGGCATCCAGCCGCTGCGCGCGGGTGAGATACGCGACTGCGGGGGTCGGAATGGGACCGCAGAGAACCACATCAACGCCGGCACTTGAGAAACCGGCCTGCAGTGCGGCTTCAAGCATATAGCCCGAAACACGTGTGTCCTTGCCGATCAAGACCGAAGCGCGCCCCGTTGGGTTATGCCGCTTAAGGACTCGGCCGGCGGCCTGACCAAGCTTCATCACGAAGTCCGGCGTAATCGGAGCTGAGCCGACCTTGCCGCGCACACCGTCTGTGCCGAAATAACGTCGCTTCATAGTGGTTCTCCTTGGGTGTTCTTCTTCGTATTTTTATCAGTGAACGAGCCGAGCTGCCGCTTTTTCAATAGCCGCCAGCACGAGGAGTTCATCACGGGTTTCAGCCACATCATGCACGCGCACGATCTGAGCGCCCAAACCGCAGGCAATGACCGCGCAGGCGGCACTGGCCGCAGTCCGGGCTTTAGGGACTTCTCGTCCGATCACCGCACCCAGCCGCCATCAAAGGCTGGCCGGAGGAAGCAAAACGAAGCGTAGCGGCAATCAGTTCAAAATTGCCTTCCACCGTCTTGCCGAACCCAAATCCCGGATCCCAGCAGATGCGATCTGACGATACGCCGAGCTCACGAAGCGCGGTCGTGCGTTTGGCCAAATAGTCATAAACGGCCGCAACAATGTCCGATCCGCGAGGCGCATCAAAGCCGTGCATGACCACCAAGCCGCAGTCGGTGGCTGCCGCCGCTTCTGCAGCGCCCGTAAGATCGAACCCGCGGACGTCGTTAAGGATCTTTGCCCCCGCTTTAGCAGCGGCCGTCATGATCTCAGGACGCGAAGTATCCACGGACACAACGAACCCCTCGGCAGCGAGCGCCTCCACCACTGGAAGCACTCGGCGGGATTCTTCTTCAAGCGACACTGGGCTGGACCCCGGACGCGTAGACTCTCCGCCAACGTCAATAATGTCGGCGCCATGAGCGGCCATTCGCCGAGCCCATGCCACCGCATCGTTGAGCTTATTGTGATCTCCGCCGTCGGAAAACGAATCCGGCGTTACATTGAGAATTCCCATAATGAGCGGTCGAGAGCTCAAATCGAATACTCGGTCGGCGCAGCGCCATGTTTTTGCGAACGGCATGGTGCCGCCGTACTGCAGATTTGTGAACATCCTTTTATTCCCTTTTTTCTCGCACTGAAAAAGGCCGCCCGACAGCCGCAGAGCGGCAGGCGCGGCGGCCTTTGCAGATGGGCTGCTCAGAGCGCACGTTATTCGGGCTTGCTACCGTCCTTCGGTGCGCTTTGATTGCCGTTCGTCTTTGAGCCGACATCGGGCTCATCAGAACCCGTATCAACGAGCTTGTCGGTCGGCGCAGCATCCGCGGCGACAGGCGGCTCTTCAGCCTTGACTGTCGGCTTTGCAGCCGGCTGCGGCGCACGCGGCTTCATGTTTTCCTGCGCTTCCGTTGAACGAGGCGCGCGAGGCGGACGACCTTCCATGATGTCGTCAATCTGCTCCTTGTCAATGGTTTCCCATTCAAGAAGCGCATGCGCCATGGCGTGCATCTTGTCCTGATTCTCTTCAATGAGCTTGCGCGCAAGTGCGTACTGCTCATCGATGATGCGGCGGACCTCTTCGTCCACAGCCTGCATCGTGCGCTCGGAAACATGTGTGGTCTTCGTCACCGAGCGGCCCAAGAACACTTCGCCTTCGTTTTCCGCATAGACCATCGGTCCCATGCGTTCACTCATGCCGTAGCGCGTCACCATGTCGCGGGCGAGCTGAGTGGCGCGTTCAAAGTCGTTCGAAGCGCCCGTCGTCATCTGATGCATGAAAACTTCTTCAGCAATTCGTCCGCCGAAGAGAATGGCAATACGAGTGAGCAGATACTGACGGTTATAGGCGTAGCGGTCCATCTCCGGGAGCTGCATGGTGAGACCGAGCGCGCGGCCGCGCGGAATGATCGTCACCTTATGCACCGGGTCACTTTCAGGCAGAAGCCGAGCAACCAAGGCATGGCCGGATTCGTGATAGGCCGTATTCTTCTTTTCGTCCTCGCTCATCACCATGGCGCGGCGTTCCGCACCCATCATGATCTTGTCCTTGGCGTTTTCAAAGTCGGCCATCGTCACCACGCGGCCGTTGCGGCGAGCAGCGAAAAGCGCAGCTTCATTGACCAGGTTCGCAAGATCGGCACCTGAAAAACCAGGCGTGCCGCGGGCGAGAATCGCCGAATCAACGTCCGGACCCGCAGGGATCTTCTTCATATGCACGGCAAGAATCTGCTCGCGGCCGCGGATATCAGGCAGCGGCACCACCACTTGGCGGTCAAAGCGACCGGGACGCAGAAGCGCAGGGTCAAGTACGTCAGGACGATTGGTGGCAGCGATGACGATCACATTTGCGCCGGTATCGAAGCCGTCCATTTCAACGAGCATCTGATTGAGTGTCTGCTCGCGTTCATCATTGCCGCCGCCGAGGCCGGCGCCGCGCTGGCGGCCGACCGCATCAATTTCGTCGATGAAGATGATGCAGGGAGCATTCTTCTTGGCGGTTTCAAACATGTCGCGCACGCGGGCTGCACCCACACCGACGAACATTTCAACGAAGTCGGAACCTGAAATTGTGAAGAAAGGCACACCGGCTTCGCCGGCAATAGCCTTAGCGAGCAGCGTCTTGCCGGTACCCGGGGAGCCCACGAGCAGCACGCCGCGCGGAATGCGGCCGCCCAAACGCTGGTACTTCGACGGATCGCGCAGGAAGTCGACGATTTCCTGCACGTCTTCCTTGGCTTCGTCGCAGCCTGCAACGTCCTTGAAGCGAACCTTGTTGTCCTGTTCGGTGAGCATGCGGGCCTTGGACTTTCCAAAAGAGAAGGCGCCGCCGCCGCCCGCACCGCCCTGCATGCGGCGCATGAAAAAGATCCACACGCCGATCAAGAGGAGCATCGGGAACCAAGATACGAAAAGCGTTGTCAGGAAGGACGGTTCTTCCTCGGCCTTGCCGTACACCTGAACGCCGTTCTTACGCAGGTCGTCGACCATCCAAAGATCGCCCGGACTCGTGATGGCGTACTCAGCTCCGGACTGCGGCGTGACGAGGATCTTGCGACCCTGCACCTCCACTTTGCGGATCTTGCCCGCCTTAGCGTCATCCATAAACTGGGTGTAGCTCGTCTGATCGAGCGGCTGCGCCGAGTTGGTCTCAAACTGGCGGAAAACCGTGAAGAGCACCACCGCGACGAGAATCCATACGGCAATGCGGGCAAAAGACTTATTGTCCAACTTTGAACTCCAGTATCCGTTCCGGTCCGCCAAAGCGCTTCACTTTCTGACGCTCAAACGAAGCGGCGAAGAGAGACGCTGTACGACCGGTTTGCTTGATGCGGAGCGGACGGATGCGCTCGCGAGCAGGGTTGAGCCCGCAGCATTCTGCTTCACTTTTTAGAAAAGACAGATCAGCGGGCCGCAGATTTTGTAATTGTAGCGGCCGCACCTCTCTCAGGCAGGATCCTGAGGCACTTTGACGCGTTTTGCCGGCCGCCGGCAATGAAAGCAATTATTTCGGCGCCTTTAAACCCCGTGAGACCAGATACACCTCAGCGGACGTGTCACGGCTCGCTTCCGGCTTCTTAGCCGCCACCTTCTTGAAAACGCGTTTAAGCGACTCCACATATTGTGAATAGCCCGATCCCTGGAAGGCTTTTGTCACGAATACGCCGTTAGGCGCAAGGTGTTCGAGGCAAAACTCCAGCGCAAGCTCGTTAAGCAGCAGCGAACGTGCCGCATCGGCCGCAGCGATGCCCGAAAGATTCGGTGCCATGTCCGAAAGGACCACGTCGACCTTGTCTCCGTTTAAAATCTCGGCGAGCTTATCGGCCACCTCTTGTTCGCGGAAGTCGCCCTGCAGAAAATAGACGTCATCGATGGGATCCATCGGCAGGATGTCCATGGCAGTGAGGAGCCCGCGACACCCGTAGCAACC
>OBWL01001744.1_pt1 | contig 11050 bp, 5 predicted proteins | sample 1538061 | NCBI WGS metagenome assembly OBWL01 (sample SAMEA2580085, study PRJEB22360) | human gut metagenome | biome: human gut; feature: human-associated habitat; material: faeces | place: Denmark | collected 2008/2010
CCCCGACATTCCGCTGGCGCAGTCGCCGACCCCGGTGCTCAACGACCACGCTCCCGACTACACGGCGGCGGTGTGCGCGATGACCCGCGAAGACGGCTCCCCGGCCTTCGCCCGGAGCAAGACCCCGGAGCAGATCGAGGACCCCGTCACGCTCTACCGCCGCACGCTGGCCGCGCAGCCCGACCGCTCGGTAACCGTACTTTCTTTAGGATTCGCGACCGAACTGGCAAAACTCCTCGACAGCCCGGCCGACGACATCTCGCCCCTCACGGGCCGCGAACTGGTGGCCCGCAAGGTGAAGGCGCTCTCGATCATGGCGGGCAGCTACGGCGAGAAGCAGCGCGCGGAGTTCAACGTCGTCAACGACATCCCCGCCATGCGGAAACTCTTCGCCGAATGGGACACGCCGATCGTGCAGAACCCCTTCGAGCTGGGAAAGCAGGTCATGTATCCCGGTGCGGCCATCGAGAACGATTTCGGCTGGGCGAAACTCCATCCCGTCGTCGAGGGCTACAAGAATTACCACAAGATGCCCTATGACCGCGCGTCGTGGGACCTGCTGTCGGTGGTTTACCTGCTCCATCCCGAATACTTCACCGAAAGCGAGCCGGGAACCGTCGCCGTCGACGACAAAGGATTCACGAATTTCAGCCCCGGTCCCGACGGACGGCACAGATGGCTGACCGCCACGCCCGAACAGCTGACCCGGCTGCGCGACTGCATCGTCCGGACGACGACCCGCGCCCCGAAACACACCGAACTCTGACCCAAACACTTCAAAGAACCTCGTATATGAATCTTTTTAACTACCGATCCGCAATCCGCCGGAAAATCTCGGGGGGGGGAATTTTCATCCTCCTGATGCTGGCGACGGGACAGGTCCTCGCCCAAAGCAAGGCCGTGTCCGGAACCGTGAAATCCCAACAGGGTGAGCCGCTCACAGGCGTCACCATCCTCATCGAAGGCACCACGCAGGGCACTTCGACCGATGCGCAGGGAGCCTTTACGCTTCAGGCCAAACCCGACGACATGCTGGCCGTCTCCTATCTGGGTTACAAGAGCCAGCGCGTCAAGGTCGGAACCCGCACCAAACTGGAGGTCGTCCTGACCGAGGACCAGAACCTGATGGACGAGGTCGTCGTCGTGGGATACGGAACCCAGCGGCGGCGCAACATCGTCGGGGCCGTGGAGAACATTTCGGGCGAGGTGCTCGAAAACCGCCCCAACGCCTATCTGCTCCGGTCGATCCAGGGCCAGATTCCGGGCGTGAATATCACGATGGCCGACGGCAAGCCGAGCCGTTCGGCGTCGATCAACATCCGTGCGAACACGCAGTCGATCGGCGCAGGCGGATCGGCGCTCTGCCTGATCGACGGCGTGGAGGGCGACCTGACGGCGATGAACCCCGAGGACGTGGAGAGCATCTCGGTGCTCAAGGACGCCTCCTCGACGGCCGTATACGGCGCCCGGGGTGCGTTCGGCGTGGTGCTGGTGACGACGAAAAGCGCCCGCAAGGATAAGATTTCGGTCGATTACAGCGGCAGCGTTTCGATCATCAGCGAGACCGTACGCCCGAAATACGAGACCGACAGCCAGACCTGGTACGACAACTACATGACCGCCTACGTGGGCTACTCGCACCATCTGCCGACGGGCATCAACAACTTCTTCCCCTGGACGCAGAGCTGGGAGGACGAGTACAAAAAACGCATGAACGACCCCGACCGGAGCTATCTGGAATGGGAACTCGACGCCAGCGGCAAATACCAGTATTACGGACGCAACACCGACTGGTACGACCTCTTCTACAAGAAATCGACCACGGCCCACCAGCACAACATCCGGATTTCGGGCGGCGGCAAAACCTCCAGTTTCATCGCTTCGGCCCGCTATTACGAGCAGGACGGCATCTACCGCGTCGGCGACGAGAAATTCCGCCAGCTGAACGCCCGGGCCAAAGGTACGGTCAACATCACCAAATGGCTGACCGTGGAGAACAACACCGACTTCGTGCGCCGCAGCTACCACCAGCCGACGACCTATGCGCAGAACCTGCTGGTGCGCCGCAACCTCGAACACCAGGGATTCCCGATCACCCGCGTCACCAACCCCGACGGGACGTGGACCGCGGCGGCCGTCTACACGGGTTACGCCAACATGGCCGAGGGCAACTCCTACCGCGACAACCTCAAGTTCGACATGAAGAACACGACCGTCGTGACCATCGACCTGATCAAGGACGTGCTGGTGGCCAAAGCCGACTACTCCTACCTGTTCAACCACTCGCGCCAGAACGACGTGATCTCGCAGGTCACCTACTCCAACGGTCCGGGTATCCAGATCTCCTATCCGGCGAGCAGCTCGATGCGCACCACCGAGACGCAGATCGAGTACCACAGCGGCAACGCCAACCTCTCGTTCACCCCGCGGCTGCCCGAAGACCACTCGCTGAACGTCATGGCCGGATGGAACATCGAACACAAGCGGGCGCGCAACACCCGCATGGGCCGCGACGGATTCATCGTCGACGGCAAACCCAACTACTCGCTGATGAACGGCATCGACTACGTCCTGGAGGACGCCAACAGCTACGACTGGGGGTTCGTCGGCATCTTCTACCGCGCCAGCTACGCCTACAAGGGCAAATACCTCGCGGAATTGAGCGGCCGCTACGACGGCAGCTCGAAGTTCCCGAGCAACGAACGCTGGGGCTTCTTCCCGTCGGCCTCCGTGGGCTGGCGGATGTCGGAGGAGAACTTTATGAAGGACATCTCCTGGATCAACAACATCAAATGGCGCTTCTCGATCGGCAAGGCCGGCAACGGCAACGTCTCGCCCTACAAGTACATGGAGCTGTTGGACTTCAACAAGGCCGGCGTGATCGTCGACGGCAGCCAGCGCACCTACACCTCGGCGCCCTCGTCCGTGCTGCCGGCAAACCTCACGTGGGAGACCTCCTCGACGATCAACCTCGGACTGGACGTCAACCTGCTGAACAACCGCCTGAGCTTCGTGGGCGACATCTACCAGAAGGAGACGACCGACATGTTCGTCACCGGAGCCGAGCTGCCGGCCGTGACGGGCTATTCGGCGCCCTACGGCAACAACGCCGACATGCGCACCCGCGGTTTCGAGGTTTCGCTGGGCTGGACCGACAGTTTCCGTGTGGCGAACAAACCCTTCAACTACAGCGTGCGCCTCTCGCTCTGGGACAGCAAGTCGATCATCACCAAATACACCAGCAAGTCGAACACCCTGCCCACGCTCTACGCCAACGCCTACTACGAAGGCATGGAGCTGGGTGAAATCTGGGGTTACCACGTCGTAGGGCTTTTCGCCACCGACGAGGAGGCGCAGGAGTGGGGTCTCAAGGCACAGGAGAAGACCTTCTGGAGCGGCGACAACAAGTCGTGGAACGCCGGCGACCTGAAATTCGCCGACCTGGACGAGAGCGGCGTCGTGGACAACGGCAGCAACCGCCTCGACGACCACGGCGACCTGCGCAAGATCGGCAACTCCTCGCCGCGCTACCACTACGGCATCAACTTCAGCGCAAACTGGAACGGCATCGACTTCGCGGTCTTCTTCCAGGGCGTCGGCAAACGCGACTGGTATCCCGCCGGCGAGTCGGGACTCTTCTGGGGACAATACGACCGCCCCTACGGATACAGCCTGCCGTGGCAGAACGCCGACCGCTGGTCGGAGGACAACCCCAACGCATACTGGCCCCGACTGCGCGGCTCGCTGGCCGTCAGCGGACGCGGCACGCTGCGCGCCGCCAACGACCGCTACCTGCAGAAAGCGCGCTACTGCCGCCTGAAAAACATCTCGCTGGGCTACACCCTGCCCCAGCAGATCACCCGCAAGGCCCACATCGAGAAACTGCGCATCTACGTCTCGGGCGAAAACCTGTTCTTCTGGTCGCCGCTGAAGAAGTACGCCAAAAACTACGACCCCGAAATGATCACGGCGGGGGCAGCGGCGGGCGACGCCGACTTCGCATCGAAGACCGGCACCGACGGCCAGGGCTACGGATCCCCGATGACCCGAAGCGTAACCATCGGACTGAACATCAACTTCTAACACGCAATCCCATGAAACCCATACTGAACAAGATAGCGATAATCGCCGGATTGTCCCTCCTGGCCTCGTGCCAGAGCTTCTTCGACGAAGACCCCGTCTATTCGACGACCACCGACACCTTTTTCAATTCGGAAACGGCGCTGGAAACCTATGCGATCGGCTTTCTCGAAAGCCACCTGCCCTCGGCCGCGACGCTCACGCGCGGCGACCAGTACAGCGACATCTGCGTCACGACCCAGACCGAAGGATTCCTCAAGACGGGCGGTTACAGCGCCCAGCAGGCCAACAACTGGGCGCGGGGCAACTGGCGTCCGCTCTACAACGTCAACTATTACCTCAAGCACATGAAGGACGCGGCCCCCTATGTGGACGACGCGACGATGAAGCATTACGAGGGCGTCGGCCGCTTCTGGCGCGCGTGGTTCTACTGGGACAAGGTCAAGACCTTCGGCGACGTGCCCTGGTACGACGAGCCGATCGACCCCGACGACGACGAACAGCTCTACAAGGGCCGCGACCCGCGCGACTACGTCATGCAGAAGGTCCTCGAAGACCTCGACTTCGCCGCCACCTGGTGCTCCAAGGCCAGCAAATACGTCAACACCAACGTCATCAACCGCTATGTGGCGCTGGCCCTGAAATCGCGCATCTGCCTCTACGAGGGAACCTGGCGGAAGTACCACGGGCTGGACGGCAGCGAGGAATGGCTCCGCGCGTGCGTCGCCGCCTCGGAGGAGCTGATGGGCGACAGCCCCTATTCGCTGGTCTCGACGGCCGGCGAGGAGACGACCAATTACAGCAAGGTCTTCAAGAGCGAGGAGCCGCAGTACACCGAAGTGATCCTGGCCAACGAGTTCAACGCCACGCTCAACCGGTTTCACGACGCCTCGTGGTACTACGCCTCGGGCAGCTACGGACAACGCAACTCGGGTCCCAAAGCGTTCGTCAACATGTACCTGAACCTCGACGGGACGCGCTTCACGGACAAGGACGGATACAACAAGACGCAGTTCAAGGACGAGTTCGCCGGCCGCGACTACCGCCTGCGCCAGACCTTCATCACGCCCTACTACGTCAAGAAGGTCGGCGGCAAGGAGACCAACGAATTCGCAAAGGTCTTCCCCGGCCTGACCACGCAGCTGACCTACTACCGCATCATCAAGTGGAACACCGACGACGATGCGAACGAGAGCAACACCTCCAGCGCCAACTCGCTCCCGGTGTTCCGCTACGCCGAAATTCTGCTGAACGAGGCCGAAGCCAAGGCCGAACTGGGCGAGATGGACCAGACGGTGTGGAACAAGACGATCCGCCCGCTGCGCGAGCGTTCGGGCGTAAGCGGCGCGATGCCCGCCACGGCCGACCCCTATCTGGCCAGCTACTACGACGGGGTGACCGACAAGTGGATACTCGAATGCCGCCGCGAGCGGAGCATCGAACTGTACATGGAGAACACCCGGCGCAACGACCTGATGCGCTGGCGCATGGGCCACAAACTGACGGTCGAATTCGCTGGCATCCACATTCCCGAACTGGGCAAGCCGTTCGACATGAACGGCGACGGAAAGAACGACCTCTGCTTCTACTCGAAGAGCCATCCCAAATCGGGCAGCAACCAGACCGGGGTTTCGTACGTGGAGGTGACCGCCGAAGAGGGCGACAACGTCACGACATACAGTGTCAACAAGGACAACTGCCTGGTTTACATTCTCGACCGGGAATGGGCAGACTACAAGTACCTCTACCCCGTTCCGAAGAATGCGCTCGACATCAACCCCAACCTGCGGCCGCAGAATCCCGGCTGGGACGACTAACCCGCTTACCCGAAACGATCAAAAATCCGATTTTATGAAAATACACGCTATAATTTCGTTTTTGTGCCTGGCGTCGGTCGCCCTCGGCACATCCTGCAAGGACGACGAAACCCACTTCCTGCAGCGGAGCCACGACGCGCTCTCGTTCCCGTACCTCAATTCGACGAAGGAGCTGCTCGTCCTGACCAACGGGTCCTGGAAAATCACACCCGACGACACGTGGATCAGCTGTTCGCCCGGGGAGGGGAACGGCGCGCCGAAAGAACAGGCGGTGAACATCACCGTCGCGCAGAACGACGGCGCGGAGCGTACCGGCAGCGTCACGCTCTCCGACGGACTGAAAGAACTGGTCATCCGGGTTACGCAGGAGGACGGATTCTTCACCGTCGGCTCGCCCGAGATCGCCCCCAGTTTCGACCTCTACGAGGAGCTCGTGGACAAGCGGGTGACGATCCCCTACCAGAAATCGAAGCCCGGCTATAAGGCCGACGTCACGGCAACGCTCGAAGGCGCGGGAGCCGAAGGCATCGCCATCGAATCGCTCTCGGGATACGAAATGGAGGCGGGCGACGGAGCGATTCCCCTCGCCTTGAGCGGAACGCCGACCAAAAAAGGCCCGATCACGGTCAAACTGCACGTGGAGATCTCGTCCGTCGCGACCCCCTACGACCTCACCGCCGAGAGCCGCGCCAAACTGGCCGGCGAAGTAACCGTCACGATGTTCAAACTGCTGCCCCGCCTGGCAGTCCTCGACTGGGGCGACTACGAGAAGGGCACCGGCACGAACTTCAACAACGGCACGCCCCGCTCGTTCAGCTTCGGCCTCGCGCTGGAAGAGGAGGGCGACAACCTGCGCAACTACACCTCGAAGACGGCCGATTGGCTCACCGCCAGCAGCATGTTCTTCGCGCACAACCGTTTCGCCTTCGGCAACCTGCAACCCGGCACGACCTACTGGTTCTGGATCGTCGCCCACGAGCTGGGTCCCAATAAGGAGGATTCGGACAAGACGTGGCTGTCGTTCACCACTCCCGAGGAGAATCTGGCGCCGAACGTCATCCTCTACAAGGATTTCGACGATTTCTGGTTCAGAGGCTGTCCAATCTACCAGGCATTCGGCGTCGAAGTCACCAACGCCCAGATCGGTGCGAACATCGACCCCGACGACCCGAACTGCCCGGCGGCCACCGGAAAAATCGTAAACCCCGTCAACTCCACCGACTCGTTCTTCAACTACGTCGGGAGCGCGACCGACAACCGCGGTCCGGTGAAAGCGGCCAAACTGTGGGAAGCATGGTGGGAAGGCGACACCTACGGCACGAACTACGCCGACGCCGACTATCCCGGCTGGCAGGGCTTCTGGGTACGCACCCAGACCGGAGCCGCACTGCTCTCGACCGCATCCGTTTCGGGCTACATCAAGACGCCCAAGCTGACCGGAATCGGCGAAGGGACGGCCGACATCACCGTAACGTGCCACACGGCGCCCTACTTCGAGCCGTACCACTCGTGGGGACAGGACCACGAACAGCACTACATCCAGGTCGAAGGTCCCGGAACCATCACCGACGGAGGCCCGACCAAGGCCGAACCGACAGGGGCCGCCACGGCCAACACGGACAAGCAGGTGACCGTACAGTGCACGACGCACGTGGACAGCGACAAAATTCCCACGACCGACTACGTAAACCCCACGGAGCATGTGGTCAAGATCGCCGGAGCCACCAAGGAGACCCGCATCGTAATCGCGGCGCATCCTTACGGAACCAAGCACTACCGCCTGTGGATCGACGACATCCAGGTAACGAAAGACCGATAATCACAAATTAGAAACAACAGGTTTTATTCGGTATTGCCGCCTCGGGCGGCAATACCGAATTTACCGCAACTAAAACGACATGCTATGAAACTGTTGAAATTCACGCTTATTTCAATTCTGGGCCTCTCGCTCTGCACCGCCTGCGGCGGCGACGGAGACGGCGGCGAAACGCCCGGTCCCGGCAAACCCGAAGGTCCCGACAAATCGTCGACCACGGGCATCGACCGGTTCGATGCCTCGAACATCTTCAGCCGGAACACCTACCTGCCGGACAACACGGCGATGCAGGGCTTCAACCTCGACTCGGACGGCTCGGTCTGGTACACGCAGCTCTCCAACACGAACCAGGCGCAGCTGAACTGGGTCCGCGCGCAGCCCAACAAGACCCCGGACGTGCAGACCGAGAACAAGGACTACATGAAACTCACCTACTTCGGCCACGGGACGAACACCGCCCTCGAAGAGGACGGCGCCGACCGTTACCTGTGGGCCGGAGCCTACGGCGTCTGCAACGCCAAAGGCCAGTACTGGAACGAAAAGCTGGTGGGGCGCGTCAAATACGTGAAGGGAGCCACCGTCAAGACCAACGAGTGCAACGACTACTATTACATCGGCGACTACACCGACCTGCACCCCTCGATCGACGCGGAGAACGACCTGCTGACGATCAACTACGGCGACAGCAAAAATTCGTCCTACCGGTGTTTCGTCATTTACAAGCTGAGCGAGGCGAAAAAGGCCCCGATGACCAACGTAACGATCACCTGCACCGACGGCTTCCAGACCGACAGGCCCGCTTCGACCAACCCGGTCAGCGTGGTGGTGCGCTGCCACGACCTCACGACGTTGACGCCCGTCGCCCGGGGACCGGTCACGCCCAACGATTTCGGCTGCACAAGATCACCTACACACGCGGCACCAGACCGTTCCAGACGGCCTGCAACCCCCACATGTGGCGTTATCGCACCTCGGGACCTGCGACGACCGTCCGCATCGAGGTCGCCGACTCGTTCGGCCGCACCTCCACGAAGACGATGACACGCCCCAAAGCGTTCCACATCCGGATGAGATAAAGCCTGAAAACGAGCGGAAGAAGTTCCGCCCGTTTCATGCCCGTCCGGAACCGCACCCGGACTTCGGGGAAAAGGAGCGCGTTCTCCGCACGCCACCCGATGAAATCCGCCTTTCTTTTCCGTTTCAGGACAACATAACAATCAAACAGGACTAACGCCTTACGCCGCGAGTGCGTACCTTTGTTGCGGAAAAAACACCGCAATGCACATTCACGTCAATACGGCCTCGAAACACCTGCGGGACTTCACGGAACGCCTGCCCGAACTCTTCGACCGGGAAGGCGAGGTCCTGCACGCGGGACGCAACACGATCAAAGCCTTCGAGGCGGAGGGAGAACGGCTGGTCGTCAAACGGTTCAAACGCCCGAACCTGCTGCGGGCCGTCATCTACACCTTCTTCCGCCGGAGCAAGGCCCTGTTTGATTCCCCTTTCTCCCGCGGGGGAGCGTCCCGCCGCTCGTACGAACACGCCGTGCGGCTCCGGGCGCTGGGCGTCGATTCGCCCGAACCCGTCGCATGGAGCGAATACCGCCGCCGCGGACTGCTCTGCGACAGCTACTACGTCTCGCGGCGCTCCGACTACACCCCGCTGTCGCAGACCACCGCACGCTTCCCCGCAGCGGGGACCCTGCCCGTGCTGGAGGCCTTCGCCCGCTTCACCGTGCAGCTCCACGAGAAAGGCATCGAGCACCGGGACTTCAACCACGGCAACATCCTCTGGGAGCGCACCCCCGCGGGCGCCTACCGCTTCCAGCTGATCGACATCAACCGCATGCATTTCGACGACCGGCCCCTCTCCTCCCGGGCCTGCATGATCAACCTCCGGAGGTTGTCCTGCCCCGCCGTGGCATTCCTCTACATCCTCGACCGCTACGCCGAAACGCGCGGATGGGATGTCGACGACACGCTGCTGCGCGGGACCTTCTTCCGGCTGGCGTTCGGCCGCCGCAAGCAGTTGCGCAAGCGGTTCCGGCACCGCAAGGGCTGATTTTTTCGCAAAAAAAATACGGCGGACGTTTGGTTTTACGGATTATTTCGCTACATTTGCCAACGATAAAAGCCATCGAATGATGAGAGCATACGGTTTTGCATACTATTTTTATTACTTTTTCTTTTATAGCAAGGGAAAAAGCGGGATCGCATGCAATTAACTGTATACAGATAGTATAGATTAATATGACACGAAAATCCCGCTCGGTTGAGCGGGATTTTCTTTTTCAAACCATTATGGAACAAATCGCAATACAGGGCATCGCAGGATGCTATCACGAAACGGCGGCGCGCGGCTATTTCGCAGACCGGGAAATAGAGGTACTGCCCTGCTTGAGTTTCGACGAGTTGTTCGCCCGGATGGCCGCCGATCCGGCGCTGCTGGGTATCGCGGCCATCGAAAACACCATCGCCGGCAGCCTGCTGCCCAACCACGAGCTCCTGCAACAGAGCCGCGCCCGGATCATCGGCGAACAGAAACTCCGCATCTCGCACGTCCTGGCGGCCCTCCCCGGGCAGACGCCCGACGACATCGCCGAAGTCCGCTCGCACCCGATCGCCCTGATGCAGTGCGGCGATTTCCTGAAAACCCTCCCCGGCATGAAGATCGTCGAAAGGGACGACACCGCAGGCAGCGCGCGCGAAATCGCCGAGGGACGCCTCGCAGGCACGGCGGCCATCTGCGGCGCCGACGCAGCCCGTCTCTACGGACTCGAAATCCTCCGGCGGGGCATCGAGACCAACAAACACAACTTCACACGCTTCCTCCTGCTCGCCGACGAGCGCCGCGCCGCGGAATTCGCCGATCCCGCCCACACCGACAAAGCCTCGCTGCTCTTCACCCTTCCGCACACCCGGGGGAGCCTCTCCAAAGTGCTCACCGTCCTCTCGTTCTACGACATCAACCTCACCAAAATACAGTCGCTGCCCATCATCGGGCGCGAGTGGGAATACCGCTTCTACGTCGACGTGACGTTCGACGACCCGATGCGTTACCGGCAGGCCATCGACGCCGCACGGCCTCTCACCAGCGACTTCCGCATTCTCGGCGAATACGCCGAATGCCCCAACCCCGCGATCTGACGCCCCGGAACGCCGCGCACCGCAAGCAGCCGGGAAAAAGGAAAGACACTAAAAAAACAAACAAAAATAACGCAACCATGAACGACATTCAACCCATCACACTCCCGGGAATCGCCCCCCGGCGCCCCTTGGTAATCGCAGGCCCGTGCAGCGCCGAAACCGAAGAGCAGGTCCTCGACACGGCCCGC
>OBWL01001757.1_pt1 | contig 10956 bp, 9 predicted proteins | sample 1538061 | NCBI WGS metagenome assembly OBWL01 (sample SAMEA2580085, study PRJEB22360) | human gut metagenome | biome: human gut; feature: human-associated habitat; material: faeces | place: Denmark | collected 2008/2010
TTGGGGATTGACGGAAGCGGGCATCGGCAGCAAAGGCATTGTGGCGTCAACGGCTGCACTGGCCGTACTGCTTGAGGAAGGCATAGGCGACACCATCCGGGTTTCACTCACGCCAGCTCCCGGAGCATCGCGCACGGAAGAAGTGATCGTGGCACAGGAAATCCTGCAGTCGATGGAGCTGCGCAGTTTCACGCCGCTCGTGACGAGCTGCCCGGGGTGCGGCCGCACCTCGTCGGATCTCTTTCAGCGTCTGGCGCAGGAGACACAGCAGTTTCTGCGGGCGCGGGCGCCGGAGTGGCGGCGTATTGCCCCGGGTTCGGAAGCGATGAAGGTGGCGGTGATGGGCTGCATCGTCAACGGTCCGGGGGAAAGCCGGCAAGCCGATATTGGCGTAAGCCTTCCGGGATCGGGTGAAAGCCCTGTCGCACCCGTCTACATACGCGGAGAGAAGGCAGGCGTGCTCAAAGGCGCGGACATTGCCAAGCAGTTTCAGGATATCATTGAAAAATTCGTCCGCGAAAACTACGCGAAGCAGGGGAGCTGAGCGGCGACCTCTGCCTTTTACACAGCATTTTCACAAAGCGGTGCGTCGTTCATCCATAAAATGACGGCGCATCCGGGGCCGGCAGAGCACAGCGGTGCCGCAGCCTCAGACATACCAAGCAGCAACAGAGCAAATGGCTAAAGAAAAATTCACCGGCGTCAAGGGCATGAATGACATGCTTCCGCAGGACGCTCCCATCTGGCAGTACGTGCAGAAGACCTGCGTCGACGTGCTGTCGTCCTACGGTTATCAGGAAATCCGTACGCCGATTCTTGAAAATACGCGCGTTTTTACCCGCGGCGTCGGCGAGGTAACGGACATCGTTGAAAAGGAGATGTACAGCTTCACCGACTCCATGAACGGCGATCAGCTGACGCTTCGTCCGGAATGCACCTCCGCTGTGGTTCGTGCTGTTAATGAACACAATCTCCTTTACGGAACCACACAGCGCCTTTGGTACTGCGGCCCGATGTTCCGTCATGAACGCCCGCAGCGCGGCCGCTACCGTCAGTTCCATCAGCTCGGCGCTGAAGCGCTCGGCATGGCGGGCCCGGACATTGATGCCGAAATCATTATGATGCTCGCGCGCATGTGGAAGGCGCTTGGCGTTGGTCCGGTGAAGCTCGAAATGAATACGCTGGGCGCTCAGGAAGAGCGTCAAAAGCACCGTGAAGCGCTGATCGCCTACTTCGAAGCCCATAAGGATCAGCTCGACGAAGATGCGCTCCGTCGTCTTTATACGAATCCGCTGCGCATTCTTGACACGAAGAATCCCGACATGCAGGGGCTCGTGGACGCTGCGCCTAAGCTGCTCGACTACCTTGGCGAAGAAAGCCGGGCATTCCTTAGCCGCCTTGAAGAGCTGGTGTCTTCTGCCGGCATTGAATACTCGATCAATCCTCGTTTGGTGCGCGGTCTCGATTATTACAACCACACCGTGTTTGAGTGGATTACGGATAAGCTCGGCGCTCAGGGTACGATCTGCGGCGGCGGCCGTTACGATCCGCTCGTTGAAATGCTCGGCGGCCGTCCTGCTCCCGGGGTGGGTTTTGCCATGGGGATGGAACGCGTTATCGAACTGATGCGTGAAGTGGGACAAGTGCCAAAGGCCTCGCAGACCGACGTCTATGTGCTCCACCACGGCGGCGAGTCACAGGCCAAGGCCATGCTGCTCGCTGAAACCATGCGCGACCGCGGCATTCGTGTGGTGACGCATCCGGGCGAGGCGAGCATCAAGAGCCAGATGAAAAAGGCTGATGCTTCCGGCGCCGAATTTGCCGTTTTTGCCACCGAGGATGAACTCGCTCAGGGCACGGTCGGCATCAAGGCGCTGCGTGCGCACGAGCATGCGCCCTTTGCCGAACAAACGCTGGTAGCGACGGCGGAAGCTGCCGACAAGGTGGCCGAAGCGCTTGCTGCCCTCCATCGCTGATGCTGTTCAGTACTGGTTATAAGATTCAAAAAATTTCAACAAAAGGTTTGAGCCATGGCTTACGACTTGGAAGAACAAGAGAGCATTGACCAAATGAAGGCCTGGTGGGACCGCTGGGGCACGCCCGTAACGAGCGTGGTCTGCGTGTGCTGCCTCGCCTTTGCTGGCTGGAACGGCTGGAATTGGTGGCAGCGCAATCAGGCGGCCAAAGCTTCTCAGATCTATGCTGCGCTGCAGAATGCCGTTGCAACGCATGACCTCAAGAACGTTCAGTCGCTCTCGGCTGGTTTGATTTCTGAGTACAGCTCCACGCTCTATGCGCCGCTGGCGGCTTTTGCTTCTGCACAGTCCGCGTCGGATGCGGGCGATCTGGCCGATGCCAAAGCCAAGCTCAATTGGGTGATTGAGAAGTCCGGCCGTCCGGAGTACGACACGGTGGCTCGCGTTCGCCTCGCCGGCGTTCTGTTTGACGAAGGCCAGCTCGACGCGGGGGGGGCGGGGGTGCGCCGAACCGTCAAGCCTGCCGAGGCGCAGAAGGTTCTGGTGCTCGACCGTCAGGGCGATATTTGGGCGGCTAAGGGTGACTTGCAGAAAGCTCGAGATGCTTGGACGCAGGCTCAGGCCGCGCTCAATCCGCAGGATCCTCTGAACCGCGTGCTTGAACTGAAGCTTGCGGCGCTGCCCTCGGCGAGCTGAATCCAGGCGTTTCAGGCGCGGCTCGTCATCGGGAACGGTTCGGCGGGCGGATGATTCCTGCTGCCGCATCCGCGCAGCGCAATGAAAGCGGCCGTCGGGAGAGGTCCTGCGGCTGCGCTTTCTTTTAGAATTCAGGGCGCGCAACCGACTTCTAAAGCGATGCACCTTTGCTGATGTGTTTTCTCTTTTTAGTTGGACAACGCAGTCCCCAATCTCAAGGTCCTTGCACACATGACCCATAAGTCTTCCTTCACCGCTCTCGCAGCAGCTCTTGCCGTCCTGCCGCTGGCCGGCTGCGGCATCTTCTCGTCTTCGAGCACGCATGATCCGCACGATTATCCGGACTTCAAGCAGACGAACCTGGCGCGCGTCGTCTGGCGCACGAATGTGGGTGACGCGGCTGAGCGCAATCTCGCGCCGGCTGTGACGGACACGGCGGTCTATGCGGCAGGCTCCAATCGGGTCGTGCGTCTGGATCGTCAAACCGGCAGCATCGTCTGGCGTACGACCACCGACGGCGATGTGACAGCGGGCGTCGGCACTGACGGCAGTCATGTGGCGGTGGGCACATCAACGGGCAAAGTGCAGGTGTTCGATGCTGAAGGCAAACTCTCCTGGGAAGCGAAACTTTCATCGGACATGGAAGTGCCGCCGCTGGTGGGTGCCAATCGCGTCATTGTGAAGACGTCGGACACCCGCATCACGGCTTTTGACCTCATTACAGGCCAGCGCGTCTGGCACTATCAGGGCCAGGCGCCGGCGCTTACGCTTCGTGCCTTTTCGCAGATGGCATGGTCGCCTGCGGGCATTCTCGTCGGTCAGGCTAACGGTCGGCTTATGGCGCTCAACCCAAATGACGGCCGCGTCGTCTTTGATGCCGTCATCGGTCAGGCCAAGGGCATCACAGAAGTTGAGCGTCTGATTGACGTGGTCGGCCGCCCCTGGGTTGATCAGGAACTCATGTGCGCAGCCGCTTTCCAAGGCAATGTCGTTTGTATGAATGTACAGAACGGACGCCTTGTCTGGAATGCCAAGGTTGACGCGGTGACCGGGCCGCTGGCAGACGGCCGTCTGGTGTATGAGGTTGACGATGCGAGCCGCATTCACGCCTTCAACCGTCAGAACGGCCGTGAGGCTTGGGTGAACGAAAGCTTCCTTTACCGTTCCGCTTCGGCGCCGATCCGCGTAGGAACATCGCTTGCTTTCGGCGACTACGAGGGCAACATTACGTTCCTTGATCCGGCGACCGGCACTCCCGTCGCGCGCACGAAGCTCTCCGGCGCCGTCACCACGCCTGCGGCGCAGTACGGCTATGGCGCTGTCTTTCAGACGGTCGAAGGCGACGTGGCCTATGTGGTTGAAGGAGCCGACTCGGAATAGTCCGAGATTCGCTACAAAGAGCGGGAGCAGAATCGACTCTCGCCAACGACAATTTATTTTTATCAAGCGCCGCGCAGCTGACTTTCATGATGGTCATGAGTCCGCCGTGCGGCGGTTGAATTTCTAGTTTTCCTAACATGCTTCCAGTCATCGCTCTCGTGGGCCGGCCTAATGTCGGCAAGTCGACGTTTTTCAATCGGCTCACCCGCAGCCGAGATGCCATCGTGGCAGATTTTCCTGGTCTCACCCGAGATCGCCAGTACGGTCAGGGACGCGTCGGTCCCGGTCCTTACATCGTGGTGGATACGGGCGGTTTTGAGCCCGTGCGCACCGAAGGGATTGTGCAGGCCATGGCGGGGCAGGCCGAGCTTGCGATTGAGGAGGCCGACGTTGTTCTTTTCCTGACCGACGCCCGTGCCGGTCTGACGCCGCAGGATATCCGCATCGCGCAGCATCTGCGCCGCGCTGATCGACCGGTCGTGCTGCTCGTCAATAAAGCCGAAGGTCTCACTGAAACCGCCAAGGCGGAGTTCTATGAACTCGGGCTCGGTGAACCGCATCTGGTTTCCGGCGCGCATGGTCAGGGTGTCCGCGATGCGCTCGATCTGGCGTTCTCGTGCCTGCCTGACGACTTTCCTTTTGACGAACCGGAAGCCGAAGAAGACGATGACGGTCCCCGCCGCATCAAGGTCACGCTTGCTGGCCGTCCGAATGCCGGCAAATCCACCCTCATCAATGCATTGGTCGGCGAAGAGCGCGTCATTGCCTTTGATATGCCGGGCACAACGCGCGATGCGATCAAGATCGATTTCGAATATGACGGACGTCCCTACGAGCTGGTGGATACGGCTGGTCTGCGCAAGAAAGGCCGTGTTTTTGAGGCCGTGGAGAAGTTTTCCGTCGTTAAAACACTGCAGGCCATTGAGGACGCCAACGTTGTCATTCTTGTCGTTGACGCCAAGGAAGGCGTGAGTGAAGGCGATGCCCACATCGCTGGCTACGTGCTCGAAGCAGGGCGCGCGCTTGTGGTGGCGGTCAATAAATGGGATCTGCTCGACAGCTATGAACGCGAGCGGTTCAATTTGGACCTCGAGCGTAAACTCCACTTCCTGCGCTGGGCCCGCATGATCCGCATCTCGGCGCTCAAGCGCAACGGCCTCAACCATTTGATGCGGGCGGTCGACGAAGCCCATGCTGCGGCATATGCCAAACTGCCTACGCCGAAGCTCACGCGTGCGCTGCTCGAAGCGGTCCCGCGCCAGCAGCCGCCGCGAGCCAAAGGCGGTCGTCCGAAGCCCCGCTATGCACACCAGGGCGGCAGCAATCCCCCGGTGATCGTGATTCACGGCAATGCTTTGGAGGATATCGGAGAGTCCTATCGCCGCTATCTCGAGGGCTATTTCCGCGATACCTTCAATCTTGCGGGCACACCGCTTCGCGTGGAATTCCGCACGAAGGCCAATCCGTACGTGGACGAACAGAAAAAGCGCTGAGCCCGGACGCTCTCGGCGGCAAAGAAAAGACGCTTCACCGCAATGCCGGGGAGCGTCTTTTCGTTATCAGCGCACTCGCAGCCCGTCCGTAAGTGGGCGTGTCAGAGGCCGGGCTGGCGAATCTTGCGGACCATGGGCTTACCGAATTCGGTCCAGAGCACGGCGCCCATTTCGACGGGTTTGTCGACGCCGTCAACCTTAAGCGTATAGCCCGCATCGCGCACTGCCGCAAAGCCCCACCAACCCGCCCATGGCGCCGCAAAGGTGAAGATGCCGTTGTCGTCAGTTTTCATGACCTGGGTGGTGTAGTAGGAATTGCGCGGCTGATAAAGGTCGCTTTCATTGAGAAATTCGACCTTCACCGTTGTATTCGGCGCGGATTTGCCGTCAACGAGCACGCGGCCTTGAAAGAGCGTTCCGGCATAGTTGCCGTACGGACGCGTGAGCGGCACGATTTCAGTCTTCATGCCGACGGGTTTGGACCAGTCATCGTCCTTGGGATCAATGCCAAGGCCAGCACCCAGCGCAGGAACGATGACCTTGGTGTAGTGCAGGTAAAACTTATCTTCGGACTGCTCCCAATAGGGGAGCGGTTCAACGACAAATTGATAGACGCCGGGTTTTTCAAATTTGTATTCGAGCGTCCAGTCATCCCGGCCGAAAAGCTTTCCCGGATGCAGCGCTGGAGTCAAATCGGTTTTGCGGCCGTCTTCGACCACATAGAAGGCCGCGGGTTTGACCATTGTCATCGTGCTCGCTTCCATCGGGCGAATAAAGCTCACATCGAGCTTGAAAGCAGTCTTGGACTGCTCAAGCACCATGGCGGGATCGGGAAGGATGAGGCCGAAATGAGCAGCGGCCGGCAAGCTTGCTGCAATCGAGCCGGCAAACAGGGCGGCGGAGAAGGTGCGGTGAAGCATGGGGTGGCATTCCTCGGAATGTGCGTCTCACGCAGAGGTTGGTCTGCGCATTGTTTGCGGACAATCATAGCCTTCACTGAAGTCCTTGGACAGCGCAAAGTGCAGGCTCCGATCGCTTCAAAGCGAGTGCATCTAAGGAGAAAAGCGTGCTGAACAACGTAATGCCGCAATAGTTCCTTGCAAATGCAGACGCGGCATTGCCTTAAGGAGGCGGAGCCTGTCGGCCGGCAGTGCTAATATTTCAAGCAGTTTTGCGGCGGAGGCCTATGCTCCACCAATCCGACGGTTGATTTCAAACGACCGACGGAGAGCTGGTTCCCGCAACATATGCCGCGCGCAATTTATACGCGCAGAGACGGACGCACACGACTCTCACGGCGCAGCGGAAGAAAACAACAATCAACGCAAGACCTGCATGTGCGAAGCTGCAGCGTCGGAGAAAAAGAAAATCATGCCCAGCAATAAGGTTCAGCTTCTGCAGGATCCGTTCCTCAACATGCTGAGGAAGGAACATATTCCCGTTTCGATCTATCTGGTCAACGGCATCAAGCTTCAGGGACAGATCGAATCTTTCGACCAGTACGTCGTTATTTTGCGCAACACCTTGACGCAGATGGTCTACAAGCACGCCATCAGCACCGTTGTGCCTTCGCGCGCCGTCTCGATGACTGCTCAGCCTGCCGGCGACGCAACGGAGAACTGATCTGTCAAAATTTCAGCTGGATGAAACGCACGCGAAGAAAGCCTCGCGTGCGTTTCTAGTCGTTGTTTCTGTCGGCCGGGCTTTTTATCAGGATTCCGCCGAGGAATTGAGGCTGCTCGTATCCTCTGACGGACTTGAGCCCGTTGGGCTCATGCAGGCCAAGCGTGAAAAGCCGGATCCGGCTACATTTTTAGGTTCCGGAAAGATTGAAGAGCTCGGCATCCTCGCCAAAGAGGCGGAGGTGGATGTTGTCGTTTTCGATATCGCGCTTTCAGCGGCACAGGAGCGCAACATTGAGCGTCTGATCGGGATTCCCGTATTGGATCGTACGGAACTTATTCTTGACATTTTCCGCCAGCGCGCCAAGAGCCGTGAAGGCCGTCTGCAGGTTGAACTTGCTCGACTCGAACACTTGTCAACACGTCTTGTCCGCGGGTGGACTCACTTGGAGCGCCAGCGCGGCGGCTTAGGGAAGACGGGCGGTCCGGGTGAAAAGCAAATTGAGCTTGATCGGCGCATGATCGGCACGCGCATGAAGCAGCTCAGAGATCAGCTCAAGCGCTTGGCTCGGCAGCGGGGCACGCAGCGCCGTGCCCGTTCGCGCGGCGATTCGATCACCGTATCGCTCGCGGGCTATACGAATGCCGGCAAGTCGACGCTTTTCAATAAGATCACGCGTGCAGAAACGTACGCAGCCGATCAGCTTTTCGCCACGCTGGATACAACGGCGAGAAAGTTCTGGCTCTCCGATGAGGAAACTGTGGTGGCGACCGACACTGTGGGTTTTATCCGCGGTCTGCCGCATCAGCTGATTGAGGCCTTCAAGTCGACCCTGGATGAAACGGTGCATGCTGATCTCATTTTGCATGTGGTCGATGCATCCTCTCCGGTGCGGGAGGAGCAGATTGCCGAAGTCAATTCGGTTCTCGCCGACATTCATGCCGATGATGTACCGGTGATTTTGGTCTACAACAAGATTGACGTCACCGAACAGGCGCCTGAGATCGTCCGAGATCAGAACGGCCGGCCCAAGGCAGTGTTCGTGTCGGCACTGACGGGAGCTGGACTCGATGAACTTCGCCAAGCTGTCTCGGAATTCTCCGCGGCTTGGCGGGAAGAGCATCCCAATGAGCCTCGTGAGCTCGAGGATTGGGAGCTTGAGCGGACGGATGAAGCTCTTCCGCGGCGCAAAACGCCGGCCGAAGAGCTTGCTGAGCTTGAAAGTCTCCTTTAATCGCTTTTTTTGAAAAAAACAGCCCGTGACGTGTCGTACGGGCTGTTTCTTTTCTTGAAGGGCTTAAGCCGATTCGCTCAAATCGGAGGACGGTGCTCAGAGCAGGCTAAAGAAGTTGGTGAGCATCTTGACGCGCTCTTCCACCGTGTCCAGTCGCAGGTATTCACGCTCTGTATGGAAGCACGCACCGGCCGGACCGCAGCCGTCAATGACCGGAATGCCTGCTTTGGCAATGCGGTTGCCGTCAGAGCCGCCGCCCGCGTCAACAAACTTAGCTTCAAAACCGGTCATCTTCGCGGCTTCCGTGATTTTTGCGGTCAGTGCCTTCGCGTCGTCCGACAGCGGCATGGCCGGGGTGAAGCCCAAAAGCTCAACCGTCTGCGATACTCCGGGGGCCCAAGAACGTTCAGCGAGCTCAAAGATCTGGTTTTCAAGGTCAGAGCCGTCCTTGTCGAAACAGTAGCGCAGGTCAAAGCGAACCTCACAACTGTCCGGAATGACATTGGTCGCGGTGCCGCCGGCAATGATGCCGGGGTTGACGGTCGTGCCTTTGGCTGGGTCAGCAAGCTCATAGCACGCCAGGCTGAAGCGCATGGCAGCCACATTCGCGTTGGCGCCGTCCTGAGGATTGTTGCCGGCATGAGCAGAGCGGCCGCGAAAGACGACTTTCAGGTCAGCCACGCCCTTGCGCGAACGTACCAATTCGCCGCCCGCACGTGCGCACTCTACGATGAGCGCGCACTTGGATCTTGCGCCGATGGAGGCGAGCCATTCGTGGGAGCTCGTGGAGCCGATTTCTTCATCAGGGTTGAAGGCGCAGCAGATGGACAGCCGCTCTAAGTCCTTCGGACGCGCCGTTTTGCAGGCGTAATAGGCCGCCAGAATGCCGCCCTTACAGTCCGCGCAGCCCGGGCCATGCGCAAAGTCGCCGTCAATGGAGAAGGGGCGTGCGGCGGCAGTGCCGTCGGCAAAAACGGTGTCGAGATGACCGTTCAGAAGGACGTCGTAGCGGTCGGCATGCGGCTTATTTCTTGCAAGAAGACCCCGACCCGCTTTGGGGCCGAGGTCTATGAGTTCGCATGTGAAGCCGATGGATTCGAAGTAGCCCTTCATGATTTCCGCTGCGCGAGTGACGCCGGCCGTATTGCACGTGCCGCAGTCCAGATTCACGAGTGGGGCGAGGTCTTTGATGTAGTCGTCTAGAAGCGCCATTTTTGAGGTCTGCTCCGCGTAAGTGTGTGAAGAATTCCGTGCGGCGCAGACCAGACTGATTCAGGTCGGCAGTCAGTTGCCGAGCATCAGGATGCGCATCACGAACAGTGAGACGAAGGCGGTCAACACTGGGATCGCCATGATAAGCGGAATCTTACTGCCCTTGATGCCGATGACGCCGAGGCAGCGGCCCAGATATTGAATCTGAGAACCCATCAGGAAGATGGCGGGGCAGACGATAGCGAGCTGAGTGCCGTTGAGCACGCCGTTGTCAAAGAGTGCTACGGCGACGCCTACGCCGCCGCCCATCGACATCCAGCCGCCGAGCAGCACAGTGGCTGGTTCGCCCGGGGGGCCGAAAATACCCATGATCGGCGAAAAGATCTGACCGATGAGCGCGAGAAGCCCTGAATGGTTAAGGATCTTGATGATCACGAAAGCCATCAGGACGTTCGGAATGGTGGAAGTGACGCAGATGTTCCAACCTTGGACGGCGCCCTTCACGAAGACGTCGGTGACCATGGGTTTGGCGGGAGCAGGATGATTCATGGCAGCCTTGGCTGAGGATTGAGAGTGTAGTTGGGTTGCGGCCGGGGACAGCAGAATCTGCAGGGAACGGCTGCTGTACAAAAAAGGTTTTGGCGAATTGTATAGGCCTGCCGGTCCTTCGCAAACCTGAGGAAACCACTGTCTATATGGCTTAGATCAAGGATGGATGAGAGTACGGTGCGGCGCGCTGAAGGATCGCAGGAGAGATCTGTACGGGCATTTGGGATGCTGGAAGTGTGTGGAAAGGCAATATTGATTGACTAAAGACGCGCGATAGCGGTTTTCTTCGTTAAACTTCATAGACCTTTGTCTAAATTGGACGTAGAAGAGGTCAACGGACAGGAGGACGGGCGAAATGATCGGCTCGGCCTAAAAAGGAGATCTCTTCAAGAACGGAGTTATTGATGTCGCTTAATGACCCTCACTGGGGCCGCAGCTCTGACGAAGAGAAGAAGAACGACCGCGGAGACAACGAACAGCGCTCTGACGGCGTCGGAGAAGACGGCGAAGAACAAAACGCCCGGCAGAATCCGAATGCGCAAGATGATCGGAATCCGGCGGATTCGTCTGCTGACGGTTCGCGCCGCACCAGCCGCGATGCCCGTGAAGACGATGAGCAGCGCGATCGCCGCTCGCAAGGTCTTCTTTCGGACGATGATCTTGAAAATTTGTGGTCGAATTTTCAGCAGGCGGCCAACAAGATTATGGGGCGCCAAGGCCGCTCGAATCAGGAGGATCTCCGTTCGCGGCTCAAGAGCCGCGATGATTTCTCGCGAGACGATGAGCCCAATGA
>OBWL01001771.1_pt1 | contig 10839 bp, 8 predicted proteins | sample 1538061 | NCBI WGS metagenome assembly OBWL01 (sample SAMEA2580085, study PRJEB22360) | human gut metagenome | biome: human gut; feature: human-associated habitat; material: faeces | place: Denmark | collected 2008/2010
GTGGAGGCCGCCGGCCCTGCGGGGGTGGGGGTGGGTGGGAGCCGATAAAGCTATGGATAAGCGAGCGCGTCAGCTCGGTATAAGAAAGCTGGGCGAGCGTCTCGCGCTTACGCGACTCCAGGCGCAGGCCAGAATCAGCCGGCTGCACGCCACGACGAAGCTCGCATGCCGGATCGTTGACGCTGGGCAGCGTGGTATCGCGCACCAAGACATCCTTGATCATGAGCTTTGGCTTTACGCGACCTTGCCAATGTTCGGCCACGGCCTCGAACACCAAGTCTACGGCGCTGTCGCAATTGATAAGCCTGTCGATCTGCGGTACACGAAACATGATGGCCGGCACACTCACGGCGCCATCCGTCGCCACGAAGCGCATATGCTCGCCGGTCTTACCCACCACGGCGCGATCGCACATCGTCACGCCCTCGGCGGCCAGAAGCGGCACCTTATTGCCCTGGCCAAACGGCTCAAGACGGGAAATCTGCTCGATGGTCTCGATATTTAGCTCGGAGAGGTCAACGGTGGCGGCGACCTCGTCGGTGTCTTCAAAGTCCTCGGCGGGAAGCTCCGATAGCACGGCGGAAAGGCGACGACGAAATTCATCGAGCTTGGATGCCTCGATGGTCACGCCCACCGCACCGGCGTGTCCGCCGCGACGAATCAGCAGGTCGGAACAGCGCTCGACGGCGTCAAACAGGTTAACTTTGCCCACCGAGCGACCCGAGCCGCGTGCGATGCCGTCCTCGATCGAGAAAAGCAGCGCCGGCACGTGATAACGGTTGGTGAGGCGGCTCGCTACGATGCCCTTGACGCCCTCGTGCCAGCCTTCTCCGCCCACGACGATTGCGCGCCCGCCGTCATAGGTCTCCTCGACCTTTGCCATGGCATCGCGCGTAAGCTCCGCCTCGATCTCACGGCGCTGGCGGTTGATTTCCTCGAGCTCGGCGGCCAGTGCGCTCGCCTCGATGGGATCGCGGGCAAGCAGCAAGTCGAGCGCCAGCTTGGGATCGGCCATGCGGCCGGCAGCGTTTAAGCGGGGAATAAGCGAGAATGATAGGCCGTCGGCCGTAATGGTAGAAAGATCGGCCTTGGCAAGTGCGGCAAGCGCGATATAGCCGGGACGGGCCGTCACGCGCATCTGCTGGATGCCCTCGGCGACCAGTGCGCGATTCTCGGGCGTGAGCGGCATCATGTCGGAAACGGTGCCCAGCGCCGCGACCTCTATCAGCGAACGCCAATACGACGGCTTACCCAAACGCTCGCCCAGGACCTGCACCAGCTTGAGCGCCACGCCGGCACCGGCGAGCTCGCGCGAGGGACCCTCGTCCTCGAGCTTGGGATCGGTCAGGGGCACGCCCTGCGGCACCTGGTCGGAAGGCTCGTGATGGTCCGTGACCACCAAATCGATCCCCAGGCTCTCCAGATAGGAGACCTCTTCCTTGGCAGCAATACCGTTATCGACGGTCACAATCAGGTTGGGTTGGGCGAGCTCGTTGACGCGGTCGAGCGCCGCACGCGACAGACCGTAGCCCTCGTCAAAGCGATGCGGAATAAACGGCGTGACATCGGCGCCAAACGTGCGCAGCGCCTCGGTCAGCAGGCAGGTCGACGTAATGCCGTCAACGTCAAAATCGCCAAAGACGGCAATGTGCTCGTGGTTGCGTATAGCGCGCTCGACGCGGTCGGCGACGACCGCCATGCCCGGAATAACGAGCGGGTCGGCCCAATCGCGATCAAGCGAAGGCGTCAAAAATAGCTGGCCTTCCTCGATGGATGCAATGCCGTGCGCGACCATGATGCGCGCCACCAGTCCGGGAATGCCCAGACCAGCCGAAAGCTCCTTTTCGAGCTCGGGATTTTGCTGGGCGACCGCCCAGCGATGCGTCGTCTTAAGCGATGACATAGGCGCCCACCCCCGATAGGGGCAGGTCGCCGCGATACCTCTCACGGTTCATAGCAATGAGTCCTCTGTGTATGCCCGCTTCGGCAGGCAGATCTGTTGAACGAATTTATTATACCGTGCAGCGCGGACGCAAATCGCCGCAGTACGCCGCGGTTTCGGTAAACGATGCCGGTAATACCCTCGAAATATTCGAGCGTTTCTGACGCACGGACGCATGCGAGCGTCTAGCATATCCAGTCAAAACGGATTCACGAGCAAAGGGAGTCACAAGAGCATATGAAGCAATGGGTTGGACTGGGCAAGTTTCTCGCGGGGCACATGCAAATCATCGTTCCGATTTGCGTGGCGCTCGGCGTGCTCTTTCCTCAACAGATCGGCGTTCTCAAGCCCATCGTTCCCGCTCTCTTCGCCTTTATGACGTTTCAGGGTGCGCTCAGCAACACCTTTCACCAGGTAGCCGAGGTGTTCCGCCGCCCCCTGCATCTGATTTTGGCGCTGCTGGTCTCGGCGGTGTTTATTCCCATAGCAGCCTATGCCATGGGGTCGCTGTTCTTTGGTTCCAATCCCAACCTTGTCTGCGGCATCGTTCTCGAATACAGTGTGCCCGTAGCCGTCACCGCTTTTATGTGGATTAGCATGTTCGGCGGCAACGGCCCGCTCGCGCTCACCATCATCCTGACGTCCTCGGTTATCTCACCTGTGACGATTCCTCTTACGCTTAAGCTCTTACTGGGCGCCACCGTCTCGATCGATGTACCGAGCATGATGCAAGACATGGCCTTTATGATCGCCATCCCCGCCGTGCTCGGCATCGTGATCAACGAGCTCACGTGCGGCTGGGGGCACGAGAAACTCTCCCCCGCGCTCTCGCCCGCCTGCAAGTTCATGATGATGGGCGTTATCGCCTCCAACTCCACCGCCATGAGCGAGTACGTGCTGCACATGAACGCGGTGCGCTTGGAAGTCGCCCTCTTTATTTTGGTCTTCGCCATCAGCGGCTTTGTCGTCGGCATTCTGGTCGCCCGCGCGCTGCATCTGCCATATAGCGAAACGACCACCATGTGCTTTACCTGCGGCATGCGCAATATCTCTTCGGGCGCCGTCATCGCCACGCAATACTTTCCGAGCGAAGTCGTGTTTCCCGTCATGTGTGGAACGTTGTTTCAGCAGGTGCTCGCCTCGCTTATCGGGCATCTCTTTGAGCGTCTGACCGGCGAGGAGCGCGCCGCCCAGCGCAAGCGGGTCGAGGCCGGTCGCGACGCCATGGGGCGCTAGACTGTCCGCATTACGCGGGTGTTAGTCTTACTATACGAGCGTTTCCAGATGCGCACGCAGGCGCTCAGCATCGACATCGAGCGTTGTCTCGGCATTGACCTGGGCCAAACGATAGCCGACAAAGTAGGGCGAAACCACCCAACGCGGCAGCGCCTTGGCAATGGTCCGACCGCCCAGGTGATAGAAGAACAGGTTGTACGACTCTGCGCGACCACCGTGGTGCTCGTTCAGGATATAGCGCAGAGCTACCTGGATCGCATCGGCGAAGAGATCCGCCTCGGCTTGGTCTCTCATGTCATCGCTGGCAGCGATTCCCTGCGGGGCTGAAACGTTGATCTCAAAGAACCCCATGATGGGTTCGGTTGAGATGTTGACCGAGATCCTCCCCTGTTGCCAGACATTGATGCCTTCGAAATTGGCAGAAGTCAGCGAAGTGTAGCCGTCTTCCTGCTCCAAACCCACAATCTGCATGTGCGGATGAACGAGACTACCGCCCGAGAGCGGACCCTTGTTCTTGTACATGAGCACGCTTCGATACTGCTGTGAATCGATCATCTGCTGCCAGCAACCCAGGGCAAACCGCATCACATGGTGGAGTTCATCCGGCTCATAGGTCACCAGGTCGGCATCGTGATCGGCCGACTCGATCAGCACGGTTTGACGGGTGGCGCGCAGGGTCTTGAACTTATTCTCGAGCCAAATGCAATCGCCATCACGGCGAATGATGTCGGTGAGCCCTTCTGTATCGCAAAAGGGGCACGCGGTACCGGGGCGACGGTTGTCGTCGGGCTTGCCGCTCGCCTGCTGAACATCGAATACAAGCGCCACGGGCTACACCTCCAGCGGTACGATCCTTGTGCCATGGAGCTCGGAGACGCCCAGTGCCGCCGCCACGGTATCGCGGTTGGCCGTGGAAATGCCGCCGCCGGGAAGGATGGTCAAGCGGTCGCCCGCATACTCAATCAAGCGGGCCAAGTTTTCGAAGTTGTCCTCGATCGGCGTACCGGCAGCGCCACCATGCGTCAGGATGCGTGTGATGCCGCAGTCGGCGAGTGTGTCAATCGCGTCGAGCTGTGCCTCGGGCGAGAGCTGGTCAAACGCCATGTGGAAGGTGATGTCGATGGGCTCACGCTTGCATTCCTCGGTCGCGCAGCCCGCGGCCATCACGAGGGCGCCCAACGTAAGCTCGTCGAGCGCCCATCCGCCAGCGCAGGGCTTGCAGCAGCCAAAGACCAAGCCGTCAACGCCGGCGCTTACGGCAAGGCCCAGGTCCATCTCCATCATGCGCAGCTCGTCTTGGTTGTAATGAAAGTCACCGCCACGCGGGCGAATCATGCACATCACTCGCGCGTCATGCTCGTGAGCATAGCTGACTGTAGCGCTGATAACGCCGGCAGAAGGCGTGGTGCCACCAACGGCAAGGTTGTCGCACAGCTCGATGCGCTTTGCGCCGGCATCGATAGCTGCCGGCACCCGCTCAAAGTTCTCGGCACAAAACTCGTACAGCATAGATAGACCCCCAAAGACAGCAGATGTTTTCCGACGGGCATTGTCACACATCCCAATGAAGTTGCGGTGGAATAGGGACTGTTTTGGCGTCTAGCGCCCCCATTTAGTCCCTATTTCACCGCAATTTAAAAGGGGGCGCTGACCGGGTTGGTCAGCGCCCCCTTTGTTGAATGGATTAACCGCCCAGATCGGCTTTGCGGACGTTATCGTCGTGCAGGAGTTCTTGGCCGGTGCCGGTCATGGTGATCTTGCCGGTCTCGAGCACGTAGCCGCGCGTAGCGATGGAAAGCGCCATCTGCGCGTTCTGCTCGACCAGGAGCACCGTGGTGCCGGCCTTGTGCAGGTCCTCGACGATCTGGAAGATCTGCTCAATCAGAATCGGCGCCAGGCCCATGGAAGGCTCGTCAAGCATGAGCAGCTTGGGGTTGCTCATAAGGGCACGACCCATAACGAGCATCTGCTGCTCGCCGCCCGAAAGGGTGCCGGCAACCTGACGACGGCGCTCCTTCAGGCGCGGGAACTGCTCGTAAACGCGCTCGAGGCCCGGAGCAACCGTGGACTTGGGCTGCGTGTAGGCGCCCATCTCCAGATTCTCCTCGACCGTCATCTGCAAAAAGGCGCGACGACCCTCGGGCACCTGAGCCAAGCCTTTGCTCACCAGCTTGTCGGCGGGCGTATGGGTAATGTCCTCACCCATAAACTTGATGGAGCCGGTCTTGGAGCGCAGCAGGCCCGAGACGGTCTTGAGCGTCGTAGACTTACCGGCGCCGTTGGCACCGATCAGGGCCACGATCTCACCCTCGTTAACATTAAAGGAGATGTCCTTGATGGCGTGGATGGCGCCGTACCAGACGTTGATGTTGTAGACGGAAAGCATCGGCTCTGCCATTTAGTTCTCCCCCTTATCCTGCTTGCCCAGATATGCCTCGATAACGGCGTCGTTGTTCTGGATTTCCTCTGCCGTGCCCTTGGCGATGACCTTACCAAAGTTGAGCACGCAGATGCCCTCGCAGATGTTCATGACGAGCGACATGTCGTGCTCGATGAGCATGATGGCGATACCAAAGGTGTCGCGAATCTTAACGATGTTCTCCATGAGTTCCGCGGTCTCGGACGGGTTCATGCCGGCGGCAGGCTCGTCGAGCAGCAGCAGTTTGGGGTTGGTGGCAAGCGCGCGGACGATTTCCAGACGACGCTGGGCGCCGTAAGGCAGCGAGCCGGCCTGCTCGTTTGCCAGGTGCTCCATATCAAAGATGGACAGCAGCTCCATGGCGCGCTCGTGGGCGGCCTTCTCGTGCTTCCAATACGTCGGCAGGCGCAGCACGCCCTCAAAGCCGGAGTAACGCTCCTGGTTGTGCAGGCCGACCTTGACGTTATCCTCCACCGTCATGGTGTTGAACAAGCGAATGTTCTGGAATGTACGGGCAATACCCATGCGGTTGACCTGGTAGACGGGCTTGCCTGAGGTGTCCTCGCCGTCGAGCAGGATGGTGCCGTGCGTGGGCTGGTACACCTTGGTGAGCAGGTTGAAGACTGTGGTCTTGCCGGCACCGTTGGGACCGATGAGACCGGCGATCTCGGTCTTGCCGATGGTCAGGCTAAAGTCGTCAACAGCCTTAAGGCCGCCGAACTCAATACCCAGGTGGATGCACTCGAGTGCCGGGCGCTCGCCCAGGTCGCGGTCGGGAACGATGGCGCCAGAAGGATACGGGACCATCTTGCCCTTGTTGAACTCAAACTTACTGGGCATCGGCTGCCACCTCCTTCTTGGGAGCAAATCGGTCCTTAACGCGACCGAAGAATGCCTTGAGCTGCGGGTTGTTGGTAAAGATCATAACCAGGATCAGCACGATGGCGTAGATGAGCATGCGGTAGTCCGAGAACTGACGGAGCAGCTCGGGGAGCACCGTGAGCAGCGCCGCGGCGATAACGGAGCCGCGCATGTTGCCAAGGCCGCCCAGGACCACGAACACCAGAATGAGGATGGACGTATTGAAGTCGAACTTAGTAGCGGAGAGCTGCGAGAAGTTACCGCCGAACAGGGCTCCGGCAGCGCCGGCAAGGGCAGCAGAAACCACGAAGGCGATCATGCGGTACTGGGTGACGGAGATGCCTACGGACTCGGCTGCAATCTTGTTATCGCGCACGGCCATAATGGCACGGCCGGTACGGCTGCGAACCAGGTTGAGCACGATCACGAGTGCGACCATAACCAGGATGGCACCGGCGAGGAAGGTCGAGTACGTCGACACGCCCGATGCGCCCTGGGCGCCCTTGATGATGGCGGTGCCGTCCTCGAGCAGGTGCAGGTCATCGATCGTGGAGTTGCCCGTGATGTTAAAGATCACGTGCAGGCCGCGGGAATCGACGCCCACGATAAGGCAAGTGACGATCTCTTTGATGATCTCACCAAAGGCCAGGGTCACGATGGCCAGATAGTCGCCGCTCAGGCGCAGGACCGGGATACCGATCAAGAAGCCCAAGATGGCAGCGGCGATAGCGCCGACCACAATGCTGATAATCAGACGCATCGGATCGGACGGAACGGCGCTCTCGAGGGCGACCGCGGTGACGATGCCCGTGTAGGCACCGACACTCATAAAGCCCGCATGGCCCAGCGACAGGTCGCCCGCGATGCCGACGACGAGGTTGAGGGAAATGGCCATGACGATGTAGGCCGTAATGGGAACCAACTGGCCGGCGATCATCCGCGGGATCATATGGTTGGACTGCATAAAGAACACGATGGCAAATGCCACGATGCACATGGCGTACGTGACAAAGTCGTGACGCGTCTGCTTGTCTTTAAGAAACTTCATAACGCTCACCTACACCTTCTCGGGGACGTACTTGCCCAAGAGGCCGGCAGGCTTGACGAGCAGGACGATGATCAAAACACCAAAGACGATGGAGTTGGCAAGGCTCGTGGAAATGTAGGCCTGCGCCATCGCTTCGATGATGCCGATGAGAATGCCACCGACAAAGGCGCCGGGGATGGAGCCGATACCGCCGAAGACGGCGGCATCGAAGGCCTTGATGCCAGGCATGGCACCCGTCGTGGGCTGCAGCACCGGCGAGTAGGAGCACAGCAGCACGCCGGCGATGGCGGCAAGGGCAGAACCGATGGCAAACGTCATCGAGATGGTGCGGTTGACGTTGATGCCCATGAGCTGAGCGGCGGCCTTGTCCTCGGACACGGCGCGCATGGCCTTGCCCATCTTGGTCTTACCCGTAAAGAACATCAGGCCGGCCATGATAACCAGGCAGGCGACGATGGTGACGAGCGAGACGGCGCTTACGTTAAACTTGGCCAAGAACTCCGGCACCTGGAAGGTGACGAGCGAAGTGAAGTTCTTGGGCGTGGCGCCCCACAGAAGCTGCGCGGCGTTCTGCAGGAAGTAGGACACGCCGATGGCCGTGATCAGAACGGCCAGAGGGCCTGCTTGGCGCAGCGGCTTGTATGCCAGACCCTCGATGAGAACACCGAGAACCGTGCAGACCACACAAGAGAGAACTACAGATGCCCAGCCCGGGAGGCCGAGATACGACGTGGCGCAGAACGAGACATAGGCACCGACCATGATGACGTCGCCGTGAGCGAAGTTGAGCATCTTGGCGATACCGTAAACCATGGTGTAGCCCAACGCGATGATGGCGTAGACGCTGCCCATGGACAGGCCGTTGACCAGGTATTGGATAAAGACCGTCATGTTCCACATCCCCCTTTCGAATAGGTTTCCAGTTGATGTATGAAACAGGGACGTTACATCGTCCCTAGATACCAAGCAAGCAGGGAAGGCCAAAACCTCCCCTGCTTGGGATCAAAACCGCTCTATGTAAGGCGGCCTATTAGGCCTGTACGTACTTGCCGTCGGTAATGACGTACGCCGTCGGGTCCTTCTGAACCTGGCCCTTGTCGTTCCAGGAGAGCTTGCCAGTCAGACCGTCAACGGTAATCTTGCGCATAGCCTCGGGAAGCTTCTCGGCAACCTCGGTGGGGTCGGCGTCGACACCCAGGCCGGCCTCCTTGAGAGCCTCGACCACAGCATGCACGCCGTCGTAGGCGTCAGCGGCAAACTGGTCGGGGGTATCGCCGTACTTATCCTTGTAAGCGTTGACGAAGTCGGCGTTCTTCTCGTCGTCGGCGGAGAACGGGGTCATGAGCAGCAGGCCCTCGGCAAGAGAGGTGTCGAAGCCCTCAACGCCCAGGATGCCGTCCATGCCGTCGCAGCCCATCATCTTGACGTCGTAGCCCATGTCCTTGGCGTTCTTGAGCAGGACGGACGCCGGCGTGTAGTAGATCGGCGCGAAGATCATGGTGGCGCCGGCCTGCTTGGCCTTGGTCAGCTGGTTGGTAAAGCTCGTGGCGGAGTCGTCCTTAAAGGTCTCCTCGTCGACAATCTCGAGCTTGGACTTAGCGGCCTGGGCCTTAAAGGAATCTGCGATGCCCGAAGAATAGGCGTCGCCGGAGTTATAGAACAGCACGAACTTCTCGTCCGCATACTTCTGCGCCAGGAACTTGGCAGCGTTGACACCCTGGTTGGGGTCGGTAAAGCAAACCTGGAAGACGCAATCCTTGCCCTTGGTAACGTCCTCGGAGGACGCGGACGGGGTGATCATGAACGTCTCGGGGTCGTTACCGCACTCGGCGGCAACGGCGACCGACGCACCCGTGGTGGTCGGACCGACGAGGGCCTGCATGCCCCAGTCGAGCAGGGTGTTGAAGGCGTTGACGGCCTTCTCGCCGTCAGCCTGGTCGTCCTCGGCCTTGCTGGCAAGCGGCAGCTCCTTAGTCGAGAAATCCTTGCAGCCAAGCTCGACAGCCTGCGTAACGGACTTGCCGTAGGACGCGTTGGCGCCGGTCAGCGGGCCGATGGTACCGATCTTAAACGAAGCGTCGCTCGAAGCGGAACCGCTGTCGCCGCCGTTGGAGGAGCAACCAGCTAGAATAGACATCGCCCCCAGACCTGCTGCGCTCGCGATAACGCTCCTGCGATTCATAACAGGGTTCAATGACTTACCGGTGAGGCTCGACATGCGGCTCTCCTCTCAAATCTCGTCGGGTTTCGGTTACCCGACAGGCCATCCTTCGCCGTGTTCGGCGTTCGCAAAATACTAGACGCTTTAGTTAAGGAAAGTGGCGATTATTTCAACTTTTCTTTGGATTTGTTCATTTATCCATAATTCTGCGTATTTCTATTACTTTATGCAGTAATGCCACTTTATTGTGTGAAAGTAATGTTTCCGTTCTGTTACAGGCGTCCCTGCCCTGAATAAAACGGCCTCACCGGTCGCGCTTTATGCGCACTTAGGCGGCGATGTACTTGCCGTCCTGAATCACATAGGCTGTGGCGGGCTTTTCGACCTGGCCCTCGTCATTCCACGTCAGCTCGCCTGTCAGGCCCTCGATCTTGATCTTGCGCATGGCCTTGGCAAGGTCGCCGGCAATGTCGGCACCGTCGGCCGAAATGTCAATCCCCGCCCTATCGATAGCCTCGGCGATGGCGTGGACGCAATCGTAAGCGTCGGCGGCAAACTGGTTGGGCGTCTCGTCGTAGGCATCCTTATAGGCCTTGACGAAGTCGGCATTCTTCTCATCGTCAGCCGAAAACGGGGTCATGAGCAGTACGCCCTCGGCAAGAGAGGTATCGAAACCTTCCACAGAGAGCAGGCCGTCCATGCCGTCGGTACCCATGAGGGTCATGTCGTAGCCCATGTCCTTGGCGTTCTTGAGCAAAACGGACGCCGGCGTGTAGTAGATCGGCGCAAAGATGAGCGTGGCGCCGGCCTCCTTGGCCTTGGTGAGCTGGTTGGTAAAGCTCGTGGAAGAGTCGTCCTTAAAGGTCTCGGTATCGACGATGTCGAGCTTGGACGCCTTGGCCTGCTCGGCAAAAGCGTCGGCAACGCCCGAGCTATACGTATCGCCAGAGTTGTAGAACAGGGCGATCTTGGCATCCGCGTACTTCTCGGCCAAGAACTTCGCGGCGCTGGCGCCCATGGTGGGATCGGTGAAGCAAACCTGGAAAACCGTGGTCTTATCCTTGGTAACGTCGAGCGACGAGGCCGAAGGCGTGACCATGAGCATATCGTCGGCGATCTCGCCCGAGACAGCGACGGCGGCACCGGTGGGGGCGGGGCCGCCCGGCTCCGCC
>OBWL01001778.1_pt1 | contig 10793 bp, 5 predicted proteins | sample 1538061 | NCBI WGS metagenome assembly OBWL01 (sample SAMEA2580085, study PRJEB22360) | human gut metagenome | biome: human gut; feature: human-associated habitat; material: faeces | place: Denmark | collected 2008/2010
AACATTGCGGTGAATACAGTACCAAGCACGGCTGCACGCAGCAGGTGAGATGGCTTTATCATCGGTGAGGACCTCCATCTTTTTCTCTATATCAGGGGGCGATCATTTGCTGTTGAGCATCCGTTCCAGCCAGACGGAGGCCACGTCCATAGCGGCGTACAGGCTGTCCTTTTCCGTTTTCTTGACCACGCGGTCCCGGCTTTTGAGATCGGGATCGGTGAGCTGGAGCTGAACGGCCACCTTGGTGGCCACGTCCAGGTCGTCCACCTTCTTTGTCTCCATGACCTGAAGCATGATGATATATTTGTCAGCCATGCTGCCGTAGTAGATGAGATTGTCCTTGCGGCGCAGAGGATGTCCTTTGTAGCTAAGGGGAATTTTTTCTTCGGCCATTATGTGCCTCCTAAAGAAAGAATTAAAAATTGTAACCAAATTGTAACACATTGTTTCCGCCCCGTCAACCCTGGAAGAGATGGAAAATGTGAATAATTTGTAAAGTGGAGCCATATGGCAACAATATCTTGTGCAAAACGGTTCTGAGGGGTAGAATAAACGGGAAACGGAGGGGTTTTTGGTGCGAATTCTGTTGGTTCGTCCCCGAAGAATGGATCTGATGACGGTGTTCGGCGGCATTACATGTGAACCGCTGGAGCTGGAGACCCTGTTACCGGTTTGTCGTCAAGTGGGAAGAACAGAGCTCTATGACGGCATTACGGAGGAGCGGCGGTTCACTGACGTGCTTCTCGCGTTTCGGCCCGATGTGATGGCGCTTACCGGCTATCTCACCCAGGAGCGGGAGATGGCGGAGTATATCAGGCTGACAAAGAGGGCGTGCCCGGCCTGCACTGTAATCGTGGGGGGCGTCCACGCCCAGCTCAATTATCGCCGTCTCTGCTGGCCGGGGGTGGACTATGTGTTCCGTACGGAGTCGGCGGACTGGTTCCGGGGCCTGTTGGAGGCGCTGGACCGGGGGGAGATGCCCAGAGGGATTCCGGGACTGTGCCGCAGGGAGGGCGGCAGGTTTGTGGAGACACCCTACGAGCCCTGCGACATCGACACACTTCCCCGGCCGGACCGGAGCGGATGGGCGGAGCGGGCGGACTGGTTCCGCTATCTGGATTTTGCGAGGCTCTCCACGCTCAAGACGGCGGTCTCCTGTCCCTTCCGATGCGAGTTCTGCTATGGACGAAACCTCCACGGCGGACGGTATCAGCCCCGCAGGCTGGAGCTTGTCATGGAGGAGCTGGAGGAGGTACCGGGGGACACGGTATTTATCGTGGACTCCGACTTCCTGCTGGAGGGGACCCGCGTGGAGGCTTTCCTGGACGCACTGGAGGAGCGGGGCATCCGAAAAACATTTTTGTGCTACGGGCGGGCGGATTTTATCGCAGGACATCCGGCGCTGACGGCCCGGCTGTGCCGGTGTGGATTCCGGCTTTTCCTGGTAGGCCTGGAGGGAATTCGGGATCAGCGCCTGGAGGCATGGAACAAAGGGACCACACGGGAGATAAATGAGGCATGCCTCCAGGTCCTGAACGCGTGCGGTGCGGACTGCATGGGGCTCCTGCTGGCCGACCCGGATTTCACTGCGGCTGATTTTCAGGCGCTCTATCGCTGGGCCAAAGAGCACGGGCTGCGATACACGTCTGTGCAGGTCCTCACGCCCATTCCGCCCACGCCCCTTTATGAGCGGAAAAAAGGGGAGCTCCTCTCCAACGATCTGAGACAATGGGATCTGGCCCATTTGCTGCTCGAGCCGGTACATATGGGCCGACGGGTCTTTATGCTGCGGTACTACTGGCTTATGGCGAGACTGGTGTTGCTGGGGTGGCGGCGGGGGGCGTACCACTTTGTGACGCCGGCTTACCTCGGTCGGGCCGTGGGACGCTGGCGGCGGAGACGGGCCGCCCTGCGCTGAACCGGATCCTATAAACGAGAGATAAGCTGTTGAATAATAGAAAAGCCGCCCAGCCTCAGAGGACTAGGCGGCTTTCTCTGCTTTTGCATGAGAACATCGGAAAACCTGCAGTGGTGCAGGATGGAATTACAGGGTCAGGACTCTATGAAGGATAACGGCCATCTCAGCCCTAGTCAGAGAGCCCTTGGGGTTGAGATTCCCAGCGTCATCGCCCTGGATTACACCGGCCTGAACCAGTGCTGCCACAGAGCCCTGTGCATAGCTGGAGACCGACTTTCCGTCAGAAAAGCGGTTCAGATAAGAGGCAGAGGCGTCATCGATGCCGTGGCCGGTACGGTTCAGCGTTCTCTGGAGAAGGACCATGGCATCCTCGCGGGTAAGGGAGGCGGAAGGGTTAAATCTTCCGTCACTGCCGCCCTGTGCGATCCCCAGTGCCTTGGCAGAGGAGATGGCCTGGGCGTAATAGCTCTCCGCAGGCACATCCTTGAAGTTATCGCCGCCGGAGACGGAAAAGCGGAAGGCGCGGGAGAGCATCAGAACAAAATCGCCGCGGGTGATGAGCCCATCTGGATGGTAGGTGGTGGCGCCTACGCCAGTGGTAATCCCATTTTCGTAGAGGTAGTCCACAGACTCGGCAGCCCAACTGTAGCGCCCCATATCGGTGAAGTAGGAGGAGGAACTGGAGGGGGTCACGCCGATCTGTACATAGCCGGTGTAGGTGGAGCCGCTCTCGTCAGTACCGGTATAGGCGATGGTCACTGTGCCGGAAAAGCCCGCTTTCGGAACGAAAGAGATCCTACTGATGGAGGGGCTGCCGTCAACTTCATACGCAGTATCGTCATCCACCAAGCCGCCATAGGAGGTGGGGCTGCCATAGTTGTAGTAAAGCCGCCCGGCACTCTCGGGAGGGAGCTGGAATACCACGGAGGCGAGACCGGCGCCGCCCCGCTTGTCGCAGGCACTGCTGAAATCGCTGGAGCGGAATGTCACCTCCTGTGCATCAGTGGTATAGTAGATCACACCGGGGTCCTTAACGGTGGCGAACGAGAGAAGGAGACTGCCGGAGAAGGCTTTTCCGCCTGTGCTCTCGCCAGTAAAGTCGATTATTGCGGTGCCGGTATAGTTCTTGGCGGGGACGAAGGTGACCTGTTCCAGATAGGGGCTCTTGGAGAGGAAATACTCGGTGGAAGCGGAGACCTTCTTGTCATAGTCCCCGTCATCGTAGTCGTAGTACAGGATGCCCCTGCTGGTAGCGGGAAGTGTAAACTGGACATAGCTCAGGGATTTTCCGGTCTCATCCTTGCAGTAATCATTGAAATCGTCCGAAGAGAGGGTGATGGGAGAATTTACTGCGGCAGAGTATTCGATGTCGCCGCTGTCTCCGCCGCCCACGGTGACCCGGATGGTGCCGGAGAAGCTGTCGCTGTCCGCACTGGAGCCCTGGAAGGGGATAGCCACGGTGCCGGTATAGTTCCTGGCCGGAACAAACGTAATGTTTTCCAGATAGGGGCGCTGGTTGCGGTAGTAGCGCTTGGAGGACGAGACCTTCTCATCATAGTCGCCGTCGTCATAGTTGTAGTAAAGGGTGCCCTTGTTGCTGGAAGGCAGGGTAAATTCCACATAGTCCAGGCTGGAGCCGGTGGCACTTCTGCTGAAGCTGTTGAAATCGCCGGCGTCAAAGGCAACGGAGCCGTTTCGGTCCACGGAGTACATAATATCGTCGGCGGTCCTGCTTACGGTGATCTCAACGGTGCCGGAGAAAGAGTTTCGTTTGGTATCCCGAGCCGTAAAGGGAATGGTCAGTGTGCCGGACCAGTTTCTGGCGGGGACGAAGCTCACGTCCTCCAGATAAGGGGAGTCGTCGTAATAGTAAGCGGCGGAAGAGGAAACTTTCTTATCATAGTCGCCGTTGTCATAGCGGTAATAGAGAGTGCCTTTTCCAGAAGAGGGGAGCGTGAAGTGCACATAGTCCAGGCCATAGCCGGTGATCTCCTTGGAGAGCGCGTTGAAATCGCCGGCGTCAAAGGGAATGACCTCATTTTGGGCGCCGGAAAATTCGATGCTGCCGGTGGGCTCGCTTACGGTAATGGCCACGGCACCGGTATAGCTGTAACCAGAAGTATCTACGGCGGAGTAAGAAATGGTGACTTTGCCGGAATAGTCGGGCTCTGCGACAAAGGAGACCTTGGACAGAGCGGATTTAAAGACGCCGCCGCCATAGTAATATTTGGTGGACTCCGAAACCTTCTGGTCATAGGTCCCGTTGGAGTAGTTATAGTAGAGCGTGCCGCGGCTGGAGGAGGGGAGCGTGAAGGTCACATAGTTGAGCTTGTTTCCGTAGACCTCGGTACATGCGCTGTTAAACTTGGACTCATCAAAGGTAACGGAGCCGCCGGAGGCCACGGAGCTGGTGATGTCGGGGGCTGAGGCGGCGGTGACGGGGACAGTGCAGGCGGGGGGGGGGCGGCGCGTGCCCCCGGGGGGGCCGTCACGGGGGGGGCGCCCAGCCGATTGCCGCGGCGGTCTGTGACCACGGCGGTGACGGTGACGCTCTTTCCGGCTGTGACGCCCTTGACGGTACAGTTGGCGTTGCCCGTGCCGCTGGGACTCAGCGATACGATGTTCTTCTCAGCGGCGGACCAGGAGACGCTGGCCCCATCGGGGAGATTGCTTACCGAGAGGGAAGCGGTTTTGCCGAACATGACGGAGAGCTCGGTTTTGCTGAGTGTGAGGTAGGACGGATCGCTGACCGTGACGGCGCAGGTAGCTCCCGCGCCGCCCTCCGGTATGGCGGTGATGGTGGCGGTTCCCGTACCCACGGCGGTCACTTTGCCGGATTGATCCACAGAGGCGACCTTGTTGTTGCTGGAGCTCCAGCTCACCCGGGTTCCTTCGGGCACGGTGGTGGCCGACAGCGTTTCACTGCTCCCCGTGGTGAGAGACAGGGAGGTTTTATTCAGAGAGAGGGTGGGAGGCGCAGAGGGAAACTGCACCCGGACGGTACAGTAGGCGGTGAACCCGCCGTCGGCAGTTGTGACGGTGACAGTGCCGGCGCCGTTGCCCACGGCGGTTACTTTGCCGGACTGGTCCACCGAGATGACGCCGGAATCGTCCACCGTCCAAAAGACGTTCTGATCGGCGGCGTCAGAGGGGGAGACCGTGGCCTTGAGGGTCGCGCTTTCTCCATCCTTGGTCAGCGTGAGCTCAGTGCGGTCCAGACGAACGCCGGTAACCGGAACGGCGGCGGTGACAATCACATGGCAGGAGGCGGTGAAGCCTCCGTCATCGGTGGTGACGGTGATGTCGGCCTCCCCGGGTGAGAGGGCGGTCACTCTGCCGTTTGAGACCTCGGCCACACCAGTGTTGCTGCTGTACCAGGAGAGATCCTGATCGAAGGCACTGGAAGGAGAGACCGTGGCATGGAGGGTCTCGTGGCTCCCCACCTCCAGAGAGAGAGAATCCCGGTCCAGGGTGACCCCGTCCACGCGGGCGGAGGGGAACAGCGACCAGTCGCTGCTGTCTCTGCCGGATTCCGAAGGGACGCCCCCGGCGGCCCAGGCCGCAGGCACCAGGCCCGCCGTCAGGGCCAGGACCAGCAGGACGGACAGGAAACGGGACAACATCTTTGTTTGCATGGAAAAGACTCCTTCCAAACTCCAAAATTATGGATGCGCCGTAGGGGGCTTTCTACCCTTACATCGATTATAGACGGTAAAACGTGACAAGTGGTTTCGAAATTCTGAAAGAATTCTTAAAAACAGAGATCACCGCCCCACATGCTCATTCAGAACATGTGGGGCGGTGATCTCTTGGTCTGTCGAAAAACCTGTATGTTAGGGATCTCTTGCGGCCTGCGGCGGCAGGCATTCGGCGAGCGGAGCGAGGACTTTCCCGGGGCAGAGACCCGGGAAAGTAAACGGCATTGGAGAAAAGGACGGGGAGGGGGCACGGCCTTCCCCGCGAGATGCGGTATGGAGCCGTGCCGGTCACACGGCAGGGGGACGGCGGCGCCTTACAGGTCCGCCTTCTCCGTGTCTCCACTCCTGATACAGGCAGAAAAGGGTCCAGATCAGGGTGGCGAGGAGCATCAGCGAGCCCCAAGCCATGGGAAAGGCATAGCGCAGCATGAGATAGGCGTGGTAGGCGCCCAGAGAGGCGACCTGTACCAGAATGGCTGCAGGGATTCCCCGGCGGCGGTCCAGGCAGGCCCAGCAGAGGGTGATCGTATCCGCAAGAAAGAAATAGCGGTCGTGCATATGGGGAAGCAACAGGGGGATGCCGACGGCGAAGGCCGCGCCCGCGGTAAACAGAGCACGGTCCGTCAGACGGCCCCGGCGAAGCAGCAGCCAGAGAAGAATGCTGACGGTAAACAGGAAAGCGGCCAAGATGCCCAGACGGGCGGCAAGGGTGGTGTCCACCTCTGCGCCGTAAGGGATGAGCGCATAGAGCGAGGGCGCGTTCAGCGTCAAATAGTCGCTGTATTCCGCCGCCTGTCCAAAATAGACGCCCAGAATATCCCCCAGCGGTTTCCCTAGAAAAAGAGCGGGGACGATGGTGAGGACATAGGTGGCGGGGAAAAGGAGCAGGTCCCGGAACCGTACCCGTCCGGCAAACCACAGTGCGCCCCACAACGGCACGAGAAAGACGGTCTGAAGCTTGAAGGAGAAGGCCAGCGCCAGCAGAACCACGGAGCCCGCAGGGCGCCGGTCCAGGGCGGAGGCGAGGGCATGGAGGCACAGCGCGCCGTAGATGGAGTCACACTGGGCCCAATAGGCACCGTTGAGTACCACAGTGGGAAGCAGCAGGAGAATACAGAAGGCGGTACAGGGGCAGTAGCTACCCGGAACGGACAGACGACGCACCAGCCGGTAGCCTCCCCAGGCAAGCAGCACGTCGAAGAGCATGGAAAAGAGTTTGATCAGGTAGAGATCGCGCACCGGGAGATAGGAGATGGCGGCCAGAAAGTAGAGATAGGGGACGTTGTAGTTCCCCTTGGGCAGCGCCACTGCCGCCCAGCCGCCGTTTTCCCGGAAGAAGGAGGCCCAGCCGGAGAGAAAGTCCCGATAGTCGTAGGTCACATGCTCCAGGCAGAGGGCACGGAGAAAAAGAGCAAGTCCGATGGGAAGAAGGGCGAACAGTGCGGCACCGGGTCTCCTGTCCTCATAAAAAAGAAGCCCTGCCGCCAGCGCACACAGCAGGACAAGGCACAACCCCACGGGAAGGCGGGAGGGGGCATCGCTGAGGCCGGCGGTCCTGCACAGGGCCAGAAGGAGGAGCAAGAGCCCCGCGCCGCCGCAGAGCGCGGCCGCATACGGGGGAAAGAGTTGGGATTGCAGGGGATGGGAGCGGGACATAGCGTTCACCTCGTTGTCGGGAAGAAAGAAAAAAGTCCGGATCACTCCGAACTTCGACACAAAAAGACTTGACGCGGAAAAATCTACATGGTATACTGAAATGCTTTCGTACATCCAGTATCCTCTGCAAAGACCCTCCCACGGTGTATTCAGTATAGCAGTTCTGACGGTCCTGCGCAAGAGGGAACGAAAAACAAGGAGACAACGCAGCCGGGCGTGTCATAAAATCCGAGACCGGCGTTTTTGGCCAATTCGACGAGAAGTGGCCTGCTGAAGATGAGAAGATAGCCGAAATATCAGGGCTTTTCGGCGCCGAATGCGAGAAAACGGAGTGTGATTTTCGGAATGGTCAACGACAAGCTGAACGGCATGGTCAAGGACGTACACTACGGCAAGACCCTGCGCAAGAGCTATGCCCGCCACGCAGAGATCCTGGACATGCCCAACCTGCTGGAGGTCCAGAAGAAATCCTATCAGTGGTTTTTGGACACCGGCCTGCGCGAGGTCTTTAAGGATGTGGCCGCCATCACCGACTATGCGGGCAACCTGGAGCTCTCCTTTATCGACTATAAAATGGATGAGGCCCCCAAGTACGATGTGGAGGAGTGCAAGGCCAGGGACGCCACCTATGCCGCCCCCATCAAGGTGCGGGTCCGTCTGCGGAACAAGGAGACCGAGGAGATCAAGGAGCAGGAGATCTTTATGGGAGATTTCCCCCTCATGACCGATTCCGGTTCCTTTGTCATCAACGGCGCCGAGCGGGTCATCGTCTCCCAGATCGTCCGCTCCCCCGGCGTGTACTTTGCCCGAAACGAGGACAAGGCGGGCAATGTGACCTTCGGCACCACTGTCATCCCCTACCGCGGCGCGTGGCTGGAGTATGAGACGGATCTGTCCGACATCTTCTACGTGAGGATCGACAAGAACAGAAAGCTGCCCATCACCTGCCTCATCCGTGCGGTAGGCCCCCGGACCGATGCGGAGATCATCGATATGTTCGGTGAGGACCCCCGCATCCTGGCCACGATGGAGAAGGACACCTGTAAGAGCCGGGAGGAGGCCCTCCTGGAGATTTACCGTAAGCTCCGCCCCGGCGAGCCCCCCACGGTGGATTCCTCGGAATCCCTTCTGAATGCGCTGTTCTTTGATCCCCGGCGGTACGATCTCTCCGCTGTGGGCCGCTATAAATTCAATAAAAAGCTGGCCATCTGGGGCCGCCTGAACGGCCAGAAGCTGGCCCAGCCCATTGCCGATCCCATGACGGGCGAGATCATTGCCGAGGCCGGTGAGGTCCTGACCCGGGAACGGGCCCGTGAGATCGAGGCCAAGGGCGTCAATGAGGCTGTGATCGACCTGGAGGGCACTCTTATCAAGGTGTTTTCCAATGATATGGTGGACGCCAAGGGCTTCCTCCCCTTCGACCCCGCCGAGTGCGGCGTGACCGAAAAGGTGTACTTCCCCCTGCTCCGGGAGCTGCTGGAGCAGTATGAGGGGGATGAAGAGGGCCTGAAGGAGGCCGTCCGGGATCGGGTGGACGACCTGGTGCCCAAGCACATCTTTGTGGAGGACATCATGGCCTCCATCAACTACCTCAACTGTCTGGCCCATGGCGTGGGTACCCACGACGACATCGACCACCTGGGGAACCGCCGCCTGCGCTGCGTAGGCGAGCTGCTCCAAAATCAGTTCCGCATCGGGTTCAGCCGTATGGAGCGCGTGATCCGTGAGCGCATGACCATCCAGGATCTGGATATTGTCACCCCCCAGAGCCTCATCAATATTCGCCCGGTCACTGCGTCCATCAAGGAGTTCTTCGGCTCCTCCCCCCTGAGCCAGTTCATGGATCAGACCAACCCGCTGGCGGAGCTCACCCACAAGCGGCGTATGTCCGCCCTGGGCCCCGGCGGTCTGTCCCGTGACCGCGCCTCCTTCGATGTCCGGGACGTCCACTACAGCCATTACGGCCGGCTGTGTCCCATTGAGACGCCCGAAGGACCCAACATCGGCCTCATTTCCTATCTGGCCTCCTATGCCCGCATCAACCGGTACGGCTTTATTGAGACCCCCTACCGCAAGGTGGACAAGGAGACCGGCTGCCTTACCGATGAGATCGAATATATGACCGCCGATGTGGAGGATGAATATATCATCGCCCAGGCCACCGAGCCCGTGGACGAGAGCAATCATCTGCTGCATGACCGTATCACCTGCCGCCACCGCAATGAGATCATCGAGGTGGACCGCGACCATGTGGACTATATCGACGTCTCCCCTAAGATGATGGTCTCCGTGGCTACCGCCATGATCCCCTTCCTGGAGAATGACGATGCCAACCGCGCCCTGATGGGCGCCAACATGCAGCGGCAGGCCGTGCCCCTGCTCACCACCGAGGCCCCCATCGTGGCCACCGGCCAGGAGCACAAAAACTGCATCGATTCCGGTGTGGTCATTCTGGCGGAGGGCGGCGGTGAGGTCACCAAGGTTTCCGCCCAGTATATCACCGTCCGTTACGACGATGGTCGGGTAGTGGACTACAAGCTGACCAAGTTCATGCGCTCCAACCACACCACCTGTATCAATCAGCGGCCCATCGTCACCGCCGGACAGCGGGTGGAGAAGGGGGATGTCCTGGTGGACGGCCCCTCCACCAGTCAGGGAGAGATCGCGCTGGGCAAGAACATCCTTATGGGCTTTATGACGTGGGAGGGCTACAACTACGAGGACGCCATCCTGCTCAACGAGCGTATGGTCAAGGAGGACGTGTTCACCTCCATCCATATCGAGGAGTATGAGACCGAGTCCCGGGACACCAAGCTGGGGCCCGAGGAGATTACCCGGGATATCCCCAACGTGGGCGAGGATGCGCTGAAGGATCTGGACGAGCGGGGCATCATCCGCGTGGGCGCCGAGGTCCGTGCCGGCGATATCCTGGTGGGCAAGGTCACGCCCAAGGGAGAGACCGACCTCACCGCCGAGGAGCGGCTCCTCCGCGCCATTTTCGGCGAGAAGGCCCGCGAGGTCCGCGACACCTCCCTGAAGGTCCCCCACGGAGAGAGCGGCATCATTGTGGACGTGAAGGTGTTTACCCGGGAGAACGGCGACGAGCTCTCCCCCGGCGTCAACGAAGTGGTCCGTGTCTATATTGCCCAGAAGCGTAAGATCAGCGTGGGCGACAAAATGGCCGGCCGCCACGGCAATAAGGGCGTCGTCTCCCGCATCCTGCCCCAGGAGGATATGCCCTTCCTGCCCGACGGCACGCCGCTGGACATCGTCCTCAATCCCCTGGGCGTGCCCTCCCGTATGAACATCGGGCAGGTGCTGGAGGTCCACCTGGGCTATGCGGCCAAGGCCCTGGGCTGGAAGGTGGCCACACCCATCTTCAATGGTGCCAACGAGCCCGAGATCGAGGCCACGCTCACTGCGGCCGGCCTTGCCAAGGACGGTAAGAGCTGGCTTTATGACGGACGCACCGGCGAGCGGTTTGACAACCGCGTCACCGTGGGCTACGTCTACTTCCTCAA
>OBWL01001788.1_pt1 | contig 10698 bp, 8 predicted proteins | sample 1538061 | NCBI WGS metagenome assembly OBWL01 (sample SAMEA2580085, study PRJEB22360) | human gut metagenome | biome: human gut; feature: human-associated habitat; material: faeces | place: Denmark | collected 2008/2010
CCACGTAGACCGGCCGGGAGAAGAGGAGCAGGGGGGTCACGCCCCGGGAACGGCGGCTCACCGCCTATCATGAGGCGGGCCATGCCGTGGTCAATCACAGCTTGGAGACCGCCGATCCGGTCCATCAGATCACCATCGTGCCCCGGGGCGGCGCAGGCGGCATGACCATCAGCCTACCCCAGGAGGACAAGAACTTCCTCTCCCGGACGGAGCTCACTGAACGCATCGCCTCTCTGCTGGGCGGACGGGTGGCCGAACAGCTCACCCTGGGGGATATCTCCACCGGCGCGGGCAACGACATCCAGCGGGCCTCTTCCATCGCCCGGAACATGGTCATGCGCTACGGCATGAGCGACCGGTTGGGTAGCGTCACCTTCGATACCGGCCATGACGAGGTCTTTATCGGTCGGTCCATGGCCCAGGCCAAGAGCTATTCGGAGGAGGTCGCCGGTATCATCGACGAGGAGGTCAAGACCCTCATCGACAACGCCTACGCCCGGTGTGAGTCCATTTTGAAGGCGCACGCCAAGGAGTTGGACCTGGTGGCGCGCTACCTGCTGGAGCATGAGACCATGGACGCCAAGACCTTTGAGCAGGTCTTTACCGACCCGGCCTCTCTGCAGGCCCAGCTCCCCGCAGACGGGGACGGCGACTCGGCCTCCGACCCCTGGCCGGAACCCGGCAACGGCGATGCGTGAGCCCATCCGCACCCTGCTGGGCGACATCACACAGATCCGGGCAGATGCCATCGTCAACGCCGCCAATCCCTCTCTTCTGGGAGGAGGGGGTGTGGACGGGGCCATCCACCGGCGGGCCGGCCCGGCCCTCCTGGCTGAATGCAGGGCCCTGCACGGCTGTAAAACAGGGAGTGCTAAAATTACAAAAGGTTATTCTCTGCCCGCAAAATACGTTCTGCATACCCCCGGTCCGGTATGGCACGGCGGCGGACATGGGGAGGAGGCTATGCTGGCCTCCTGTTACCGCTCCTGTCTGGAACTGGCCCTGTCGCATGACTGCCGGACCGTCGCCTTTCCCTCCATCAGCACCGGCGTCTATCGATTCCCTCTGGACCGGGCCGCCCCCATTGCCGTCGGAGCGGTGCGGGGATTCCTCGCCTCCCACCCAGCCGCCTTTGACGAGATCCTCTTCGTCTGTTTTGACGAAAAGACCAAACACGCCTATGACATGGCGCTGGAACGCAGATAATATAAAAGGCAGCCCGTCTCTTGGCTGAGGACGCAAAAGATCAAGCAGCGTAATGTACTTTCGTACATTACGCTGCTTGATCTTTTAGATCGAGTTTTACAAGCACCTGTGCGTCCTCCATCGCACCGATGAAGGTATGCGCTGCTGCCGGTGGCCGCTGCTTCTGTCACCTTCATGAATAACAATTTTTCAATCAGGTTTCGAAGCATTCCTGGGGTCAGTTCCTCAAGTGTATTACTCGCCATCTTTAATATGATCTGGCCGCGATGAGCGCGGAGCGGGGAGCCCCAGTCCGCACAGTACAACATTCCAGAGAACAGCGCAGGAATTCTTGCTTAGTGAGGCGTTTCCGGTGAGCGCGTATCCTTTGAATTGTTTAATTGTTTAAATATCTTTTTAATGGGCGGGTCAATTCTATAATATCAATCGGCTTTGCTATATGGGCATTCATACCGCACTCCAAGCAATGCTGTATGTCGTCAGAAAAAGCATCTGCACTCATAGCTATAATTGGAATAGATAGGGCATCCGGATGATTCAGTCCACGAATCGCTTTTGTGGCCTCATATCCCGTCATATGCGGCATCCGTATATCCATAAGAATGGCATCGTAATATCCTTGTAGTGATTTTTGAAACTTGTCCAGACATACCCGGCCATCTTCTGCCCAATCCAGCTCTACACCCAGGTCAGACAATAATTCATTTGCGACCTCCCAGTTAAGCTCATTATCCTCAGCTAACAGAATACGGCGTCCGGATAGATCAATACTTTGGTTCAATATCTGATCATGTTCCGTTTCAGTGTCTATATACTGACGCAAAGCATGATATAGCGTAGATTTAAAAAGTGGCTTAGAAATGAAACCACTAATGCCCGCTTCACGAGCCTCCGCTTCAAATTCACTCCAGTCGTATGCAGAAATCAGCAGAATCGGTACTTCATCTCCCAGATTACACCGGATTTCTTTTGCAACCTGAATCCCATCCATTCCAGGTAGCTTCCAATCCAACAGAATAATTTGATAATCATCTCTTTTTTTGTGGTGTTGGTTTACCAGTTCTATCGCCTTTTCTCCGCTTAATGTCCATTCAGCCTTTATTCCGATGGCCTTTAGTGTGTCTATAGCTGTCCTACATAATAATTCATCATCATCAACCACCAGCATATTCCAGGGGGGGAGAACCATATCCATTTCCACTACATCTGCTTTTTCAAAATCAAATGTGAGAAAAAATTCGGTACCTTTATCAAGCTCGCTTTGTATATCAATGGTTCCTTCCATTGCGTCCACAATGTACTTTGTAATCGCCATTCCCAAACCGGTGCCTTGCGTTTTACTCACCCTGACTCCATCCGCACGGCTATAGGATTCATATATCTTTTTCAAAAAATCTGGCGACATACCAATTCCATTATCCTTGACCTTAATATGAATTCGAACGTAGTTTTCTCCTTTCGGGGATTTTTCTTCTGAGAGGGATAATTGTATCGAACCTCCCTCTGGTGTATACTTCGTTGCATTCGATAAGAGATTTAGCAAAACCTGATTCAAGCGTACACCGTCGCACCACACATTTTCTGTTAAAATATTTTCAACATGGATATCAAAGGCTTGCTTTTTTGTCTTAACCTGTGGCTGCATAATATTAACGATACCTTCAACAACTTCCTTTAATGAAATTTGTTCTGTTGTTAAAGTCAATTTGCCGCTTTCAATTTTAGACATATCCAAAACATCATTGATCAGTCCCAGTAGATGTTTACTCGATAATGTAATTTTTCTAAGGCAATTCTGTATTTGTTGCCGGTCATCTATGTGAGCTGTGGCAATCGCAGTCATGCCTACAATTGCATTCATGGGTGTACGGATATCATGACTCATATTTGCTAAAAACTCGCTTTTGGCTTTGTTCGCCTCAAGAGCTGCCTGTCTGGCCCTCTCCAATTCATGTACCTGAGAACGGGTTATGGAGAAATACCGAAGAAAAATTAATGTAAGAATGATCAAAACAGAAGCACAAGATAACAATGTCATGAACATACGCTGGCTGCTCAGATTATTTATGGTATCGTCCAATATACTATAAGGCATTACCGATACCAAATACCACTCAGAATAGGGTAATGGTATACCGTATATCTGCCGCTCTTCACCATTTACTTCAAACATTGCAGCATATTCTTCACGTTTTTTTAGTGCAGCACCAAATTCTTTAATTGAACTTTCTTCAGATAACTCATTTGCTGTAGAATCAAGCTGCTTTTGTAGTTGTTCAAAGAAATACCCCAACTCCGTGTTGGAGTTCTGTATTACAAAACTACCGTCCGGCCTGATAATATGATAATACATCAGCTGCTCTTCATCCTCTAAGGAAAGGAAATCGGTGATGTACTCCAGTGGGACGGCTGCTACCAGTCCAGTGCTCATACTGCCATCCTGCATAGGGTAAGCAGTAGCATCAACGCCAAACAATACCACTAGATTTCCAACAGGATCACTACCTAAAGCGACTCTTTGTTCTCCTCGTACTAATGCTTCTACAAAAGGCTCCGGGTTCAGTGGCTGTATTGATTGTCCACAAAGAGTCTGAAAATCTCCCTCAGTAGAACAAAGTGCTAAATAGTCAAAGTTCCTGACCTGTGCCCTGTAAACAAGTTCCTCATATAACTTTTCTTTATCGTTATTATCTGCTGAGACAACAGAAACAATGCCGCTGACCTGATCAAAACGCAACTTAATAACATTTTCAAAGTGTCTGGACATTTGTTCATTCATTCCAGACATATAAATTTGACCAATTTCGTAAACGGCCTTTTCACTCTTTCGACTCATATAGATTCCGAGCAGACTAAATATAATAATACTAAAAATCAAAAGCCCAATGAAACTGTATATTAAAAAACGTGTTGTAGGGTTCTTTTTTTTGCTGTTTTCCACTGGCGTTATTCCTCCTTGGAATTATTAAGTTCTTCAATAGCATTAATTGTTTCATAATAGTCCTTTGATAATTGCGGCATCATATCGACAGCCTTATTCCAATCGTTTTCTTTTAATGCTTTTGTTACCAAACTACTGCTTTTAAACAATCTGGTAAAAGAGAGATTTTGACAGACTCCTTTGAGTGTATGAACGGCTCTGAGAGCCTCTTCATAATTTTTATCCTCCATAGATGCTTCAAACAAGAGGAAGCTTTTATCGTCCAGGAATTTATATACAAATTTCTGAACGGTTTGTTCACGCCGCAGTCTACCCAATACCTCATCAAAATCGCCGCCAAATTTTGTATAACAATCCTTTAGATTCATAATCACAATGGCTCCTTTTCAAATATTGTCTTTACTGCCCGATTTCTCGTTCAGAAAACATATGGTCACCTTGTTTTTTGTATTTTTTGATTGATACATCATATCGTCCGCAACTTTGAAAAGCTTTTTTGCAGTTCCTATTCCATAAGCTCCGCCTATGCTTACAGACATATGTAGTTCGGGAGGGCCATTGATTATCAGACTATCAATAGAGTATCGGATCTTCTCCAGCTTTTTCTCAAATACATCTGCGGGTATATTATAAAAAACAATTACAAATTCATCGCCGCCATAACGGACAACGGCATCTGTTTTTCGCATACAGGATAAAACCGTTCGCGCAATGCTTTGCAGCACGATATCCCCTGTATCGTGGCCATAATTATCATTGATATGCTTAAAATCGTCCACATCTATTACAGCCATCGCTTGCATATCATCTGCGCCTTGAAAAAACTCGTCATAATAGCGGCGGTTGTAGACATTGGTTAAGGAGTCAATATATAATAATTGCGGGCGCTGCTGTTCGCGAGATGGGCAGGTGCGTTTTTCATTCAAAAACAACCTGTCATAATCTATAATATCTCTTACATCTTGAATACTTTTCGTCTCCTGTTCAGAAGAGGTATCCATAAGCTCACTTTCAAGTGTATCGGCGATTTCTTGCAGACACAGCAAAAGAGTAGGATTAAATGCACCACATTGTCCTTCTAAAATCATTTTCAAAGCTTCTTCATGCGAATAAGCTTTCTTATAGCATCGCTCACTGGTCAAGGCATCATATACATCGGCCAGCGCAACTACCTGAGCGGCTATAGGAATTTCTTCTCCCTTTAATCCGTCTGGATAACCATTGCCGTCATATCTCTCATGGTGCCACCGGCAGATCTCAGTAGCTATTTTGACAAGCGGAGCTTCCTGCCGTTCAACGGGCAGGTTCAGCAGCATATCGGCGCCGACCACCGAGTGCGTTTTTATCACTTCAAACTCCTCTGCCGTAAGACGTCCGGGCTTATTCAAAATCGCATCTGGAATTGCAATTTTCCCAATATCATGTAACGATGAGGCAATAGTTATTAAATTAATATCTGGTTTTGACAAATGGTATTTGTCCGTACGCCGAACCAACTGCTTTAGCAAATATTTTGTAATGGTATTGACATGCAGTACATGGCGCCCGCTTTCTCCATTCCGGAATTCCACAATATGAGACAGGATTGAGATCATCAGCTTATTATTCTTTTCCTGCTCATAAAATTGTTCTGTAATAATCTCCTCAAGGCTGCTGCCGTGCATATAAAAGCATCGTATTAGAAATTCGGCGCTGGACAATAGTCGAATCGAAAGGACGGCTGATATAATCAAAAGCCCCCAAGTCGTAGGCTCGCTTTATATTCTCGGGGGAATCATCAGCAGAAATCATAATAACAGCGAAGCTGTCATTCCAGTGGTATTTGTTTATGTAAGCTAATACTTCAAATCCGTCCATTTCAGGCATCATAATGTCAAGAAGCAGAAGGGAATAATCTGCTCTTTGCCTTGAAAGGAGAGAAATTGCTTCTACACCATTAACAGCCTCTACCACGTCGTACTGTTCTTCCAAGATATCTAATAAAAGAGCACGATTCATTTCTGAATCGTCCACAATTAAAATTTTCTGTTTTTCCATAGTTCTTAGACTCTTTTCCTTAACAATTTTACGATTTTATTATAAATGGTATCCTTATATCTTGGCAATAACCATATTGGTAAGGTGTGCAAATAGGTCGATCCTTTTAATACTGACAAAATTGGTTTGTCCTGCTATAATTCAGACAGAGAGAGGGCGAGTTATGAACCCACAAGAAACAAAATTTGCATTTATATATAATGAAATTAAGCAGGGTATTTTGGAGGGCCATATACCCCCTGGAAATGCCTTGCCATCTTCAAGGATATATTGTGAGCAATTTCACGTAAGCAGATATACGATTAACCGCGTGTTTGACGCATTGCGGGCAGAAGGGCTGGTTGATATTCAGCCTCGTCTTGCGCCGATTGTTGTTTCGACAAAAGATACCTGTAATTCATCAAATACGGTTTTTGAGATTTTAAAACAAAAGGAAGGCATTTTACAGGTATATCAGACTTTTGCTTTAATACTGCCTTCACTTATGGTTTTTGCTTTGCAGGGGTGTGATGTGGAGATCATGCCCCACTATAAACAGGCTATGAAAGCATTGCGTTTGGGACATGCTCCTGGTGGATGGCGTTTTTCTAAATTATTAGGATATGATATATTAAGAATCGGTGGTAATTCCCTATTCAGCGAACTCTATTCTACATTTGGCCTTTATAATAAGCTTACATTTTTTACAGAAGATTCTCCTTATTTCTCTGAACACTTTTTACAAGGGCCTGTATCTGCAACCAGTGTTATTATAGATATATTAAAGGGCGATGATCCGCTCACAAAGTACAACCAGTTATCCAGTATGTATCAAAAACTTACAGATTCCATTGAGAATACGTTAAATTACCTGTCAGAGACCACTCCCCAATGTCCTACCCAAACTGGTTTGAAGTTTTCGTGGAATCCCATGCGTGGTCAGGATTATTATTACTCAAAAATTATTGATGACCTGAATCTAAAAATTGGCCTTGGGGAGTATTCTGTTGGAATGTTTCTTCCATCTGAAAAGCGACTGGCCAGCCAGTACGATGTCTCTATATCGACGGTTAGAAAGGCATTGTCAGAACTCGAACAAAGAGGTTTCGTAAAGAAATTAAATGGTAAAGGCACTATAGTTATAGAACCTGATGATACGAAACTTCATCAGCTGGCTTTTAATTCCGGATATGTAGAAAAGGCCCTACGTTACCTTCATGCCCTACAGCTAATGGTATTAATTATGCGCCCGGCCGCTTTAGTTGCAGCTCCGCAGTTTACCAGAGAAGAATTGGACGAGTTAGCAGATAGATTTACTTCTTCTGACTCTATTTATTTAGCAGATATTTTGGAATCCATAATGAAACATATCACTTTAGACCCTTTATATATCATATTATCTGAAATCAATCACCTTCTTGAATGGGGACACCATTTTGCCTATTATCCGTCCAAGGAACATACACTTTTACATCTCAACAAGCAAGTCATTCTAGCGCTTCAGCAATTACGTGAAGGTAATGTGACTTCCTTTGCAGATGACATAGCAGATTGTTACCGTTACAATTTGGTTCTTATGAAGAAGCATATGGTAGAAAAATATAAGTTTTATAACGCAGCTAATATCCGGGTTCCAGAAAAATACTAGTTAGCACGCAATAGAAAGAGATATCCTTTCCCGCTTGCTGGTGAGTTCCCCAAGCCCCTGGCCCGACATAAAACGTGCGGGCCGAACACCACGCGAACGCGGTGGCTTGCGCGTCCTGCGGACGCTTCTATGCTGGAGGCATAGCAAAAGCCGGAAACGGAGTCAAGGGTAAATAAATGCGCTACGCGCGCCCCTGACACCGCTTCCGGCCTTTGTCTTTGGGCAGGCAAAGCGGGTTTGCCTGCCCTGTTCCTGATTTTTTCTCTCTCGCCCTGGTGATTTTTAAAAGCGCGTCCACGTTGGCCTTGCCCCAATGTTTCGGCTGGTCTTAATCTCGTACCCCTCCTGGCACATAGCCGCAAGAAATTCTTTATAGCTGGACGCGGTTGGCAACACTCGGTCAATCGTCCGGCGCAGCTTATCTTTCCAGTTTGCGCCCCGCCGCCCGCTGGCCCATTCCGTATAGTGCTTGCCCCTTTCTTTCGGTTTCTCAATCACAAAAAGGCCATGTTCCCGGCTCAGGCGGTCGTTGGTCGTACGAATGGTTTTGGTTGTGTCCTTTTTCCGTGCGAAATCCACGCCATATTTCCGGGTCACACGTTCAAAGGACTTGATATCGCAGTTTGTCACTTCGATATTGAACCCACCCGCGCCCTGCCGGACAAGGTGTATTGCTCTGCCTCGGCTCCATAGAAGCGATCTTATGCACCCGGCTCGGCCATCTTCTCGCCTCATTTCCTGGGGGCAGCTATCCGGAAATGGGTATGAAAAAGGGACACTGCTTCAAGTCAGTGTCCCTTTTCGTGTATTTTTCTTAAAACCCTCGCCCGTTTAGCCGCCTATCCGAATCATGTTTTCTTTCCTTATTCGTCATCAGCCCTTGAGGGACGGGCGGCCTTTTATATTGCAAGCTTCCGTTTCAATTGAGGTAGGCCGCCGGATTTACCGCCGTGCCGTTGATGCGAATCTCAAAGTGGCAATGGCTGCCGGTGGAGCGCCCGGTGGAACCGGCCTTGGCGATGGTCTGCCCCTGATAGACCTTGTCGCCCGCAGAGACCAGCAGGCTGGAATTGTGTCCGTAATAGGTCTGCTCGCCGTTGCCATGGTTGATGATGACCAGGTAGCCATAACTGCCCTTGTACCCCGCAAAGGTGACGGTACCGCCGTCAGAAGCCTTTACCGAGGTGCCGTAGGGAACGGCGATATCCAGTCCGGAGTGGTAACTGTAAGAGCCGAAAATGGAGCGGTAGCCAAAGCGGGATGTGATGCGCCCATAGACTGGCCAGATATAGTTCCCTGTGGGATACCAGGTGGGCCGCTCTTTGGTCCCGACTGCGATGACCTTCTCCGTGGCCTCCCGCAGGACAGTGGTAGAGGTGACGTTGCGCTCCTTTTCCACACCGTTGACATAAGTCACGTCGGCGGTCACCAGCGCCTCGCCGGGGATACCGGCATCCAGCACCTTGGACTCGCCCTGATACATGCTGTCGTCCTCCACTTCCCGGACCTCGCAGGCGATCTCCTCATGGTAGGTGAGGCTGTCCACCGTCTGCACCCCCAGGAAGGGGATCTCCTCTTTGATGTTCAGGATCTGGCCGATATACAGCTTGTTGATGTCGACACCGGGGTTAAGCTCCTCCATCTCGGCCATGGTCATATCATTGTCGAAGGCCAGAGCCATAAAGGTATCGCCCTTTTGAACCTCGTAGGTGGTCTGCCCGTTGGTGTTTTCCGTGAGCATGGCCAGCATGGCGGCGGTGTCCTGCTGAACATCGGAGGGCGTGTACTCCCGGGTGATGTGGACGTTCTTGGTGTAACTTACGGAAACCGTGTTCTCCGTCACGTAGGGGGCCGCCAACTGCTCCAACATTCCGTCCAGCGCCGCCCGATCCGTGGCCGCACCCACGAACTGGCCGTCCACCGTGAGGACATAGCTCTTCATGACCTCACCGATCTGATCAAAGAGATAGGTCTCAAATTCAGCAGCCGGGGTAATCTGATCCTGTCCGGTGAGGGCCATCTCGTAGCTCACCTCGTGCGCCAGGTGGTAGTCATAGCCCAAAATATCGGAGGCCCGCTCTTCCACGCGCTCCACCGCCTGCCGGAACACCGACTGGTCTCTTACGAGCCCCACATCCACGCCGTCTACCGTGACAACATAGGCCGGGGTGTACATCGTGCCCACCACAGCGGCAATGCCGATCACGGCTGTCAGCGCCAGAAATGGCAACGGCGCCATTTTGGGCCGCCCGGCAACAGCGGACCGAGTCCGGTGATATACCCGGATGCCCTGCAGCCGGAACACGCGTCCCTGCGCAGCCCCCGCCTCCATCAGCTTGCGGAACCGCTCTCCTGCGCGCTCAGCCTTCTCTCTCCCGCCCTGAGCAGACGGGGCGCGGCCTTTGCGCTGCGTATGGAGCGGGAACTCTTCCTGCGGCGCCCGTAGGATCTCATCCATGCAGACGAAGCCTCCCTTATGCGTTAGTCAGAAAATCCGATCAAAATAATCGGAGAATAATGACAGAGCGATAATAAATGATTACAAAAGGTTACAAAAGTAATGATACACGCTTTTCCGTACAGCGTCAAGTCCTTTTTGGTAAGAAACGGTCGAGTCCATTCCCGCTCTTTTGATGGAGTAACGCCGCAATATGTTGCGGAGTCCTGCCTCTATTTTATAAATATCCACCATTTATCGGGTCACAGGTTCCAAGTGCGCCCTCTGCGCAGAGCAAATTTTTCGTGATTTTGCTGTAACATTCCTGTAACAATGCCTATGCGGCCAGTCCCCCGGCCATCGGAGCGAGCGCGATCATCACCAAGCTGAACGCCATGGAGGACACGGAGATGAGCGTGGCGCGCTGATCTGAGGGCAAGTTTTCGTTGA
>OBWL01001789.1_pt1 | contig 10692 bp, 10 predicted proteins | sample 1538061 | NCBI WGS metagenome assembly OBWL01 (sample SAMEA2580085, study PRJEB22360) | human gut metagenome | biome: human gut; feature: human-associated habitat; material: faeces | place: Denmark | collected 2008/2010
CATCGGCCGCAACACGCGCGAGGCCATGCGCTCGGGCGTGGTCCTGGGCGAGGTGGCCCGCATCGACGGCATGCTCGACATGGTGCTTGCCGAGATGCGCGCGACTAAGGCCGCGGGGGAGAGCGATGTGCCCATCGTCATTACTGGCGACGATGCCGAGGCGCTTGCGGCCCTGGTCGGCCATAGCCTGACGGTCGATGACGCGTTGACGCTGCGGGGTCTCGCCGAGCTCTACCACATCAACCAAAAGCCCCGCCGCGCGTAGCGATGGGGGGCGGTGAGACAAAAACGTCTCCACCTTCCACCTGCTACAATGGGTCAAACTATTGCGATTTCGGAGGTGTCTGCCATGTCGGACGATCTTCATCAAACCGCGTCGGGCAAGCGCCGCGACGTTATTAGCTGGGATGAGTTCTTTATGAGCGTGGCCATCGCCGCGCAGCGCCGCAGTAAGGACCCCAACACGCAGGTGGGCGCGTGCATCGCCAACACCAACCACCGCATCCTTTCGGTGGGCTACAACGGTACGCCCTCGGCGCTCAACGATGACTTTTTCCCGTGGGGAACGAGCGATGACCCGTTGCAGGATAAACACAACTACGTGGTGCATGCCGAGGCCAACGCCGTGCTCAACTACCGCGGCTCGCTCAAAGACCTCGAGGGTTCCACGGTCTACGTCACGCTGTTTCCGTGCCACGACTGCGCCAAGATCCTGGCACAGGTGGGCGTGGGCGAGGTCGTCTACCTGGACAATAAGTATGCCGACACCGATGACGGCCGTATCAGCCGCCGCATTCTCGACTCCTGCGGCATCAGCTACCGCCAGGTCATCGTCGATGTCCAGATTGGTACCGGGGGACAGGGTCGGCAGTAGCGCGTGCCAACGCCAGCTGGCGGCAAAACAGCCAAAAGAGCCCTGTCCCAAATTGACTACTCGTGAAAGTCGCGTCTGCGCGCATGGACGGCTCGTGAGCGGGTACATGGCTGTAGTAACATAGCTTCTGTCCGCGGGCGTGCCCGCGTTATTGTGAGAAAGGAGCCCCTGTGGCTGTTAACGAAGAGCTGCTTAAGAAGGTTCTTGAAGAGATTCGCCCCAACCTGCAGGCCGACGGCGGCGATATGGAGTATGTGGGCGTCGACGACGAGGGTGTCGTCAAGCTGGAACTGCAGGGCGCCTGCGCCGGCTGCCCCATGAGCTCGCTGACCCTTTCCATGGGTATCGAGCGCATCCTGAAGGAGCACGTGCCCGGCGTTACCCGCGTTGAGCAGGTCAATGCTTCCGGCGAGGCCGAGGACCTGTACGACGAGTATGCACCGTTCTAAGATGCGAAAGCTGCGGACGGTACGCTCCGCATAGACGTTACGCCCAAATATGCGGCTGCGAGCGCAAGGCCCGCGGCCGCATTTGTATGTAGGGAGCAGGGGGGATCGATATGCTCAACGACCTCTACCATATGCTTGACCCCGTTGCGATCTCGGCGGGCCCCATCACGATCTACTGGTACGGTCTGGCCTATGTGGTCGGCGCTCTGCTCACGGCGGTCGTTATGTACCGCACACAGCGTCGTTGGGGCTTCGACATCACGATCGATGACCTGACGAGCGTCGTGGTCGGCGCGGTCTTTGGCCTCATCATCGGCGCGCGCCTGTTCTACGTCGTCTTTTACGGCGATGGCTATTATTGGACCCACCCGCTCGAAATCTTTGCCACCAACGAGGGGGGTATGAGCTTCCACGGCGGCCTGGTGGGCGGCATCTTGGGCGGCATCATCGTGTGCCGCATGTATAAGCTCGACGCCTGGACCATCGCCGACCTTGCTGTGATCGGTGCTCCGCTGGCGCTGTGCCTGGGCCGTTGCGCCAACTTCGTAAACGGTGAGCTGTGGGGTAAGCCGACCGATCTGCCTTGGGGTGTGGTTTTTGGCGGGACTGCGGGCGATATGCCGCGCCACCCCTCCCAGCTCTACGAGGCATTTCTTGAGGGCATCGTGCTCTTTTGCATTCTGCAGGTGCTCAGCCGCAAAAAGCCGCTGCTGCCCCAGGGCACGTTTATGGGCGTGTTTGTGATGGGTTACGGCATCGTCCGCTTCCTCATTGAGTTTGTGCGCGTGCCCGATGCCCAGCTGGGCTATCTGCTTGGCGGCGTCATCACCATGGGTCAGCTGCTGAGCCTGCCGCTCGTAATCGCGGGCCTGGCGCTCATCATCTTTGCTCGTCGCCGCAACCAACCCCAGCGCATCTACCTCGACGCCTAACCACCACAAAGGGGACAGGCACCTTTGTGGTGGTTCGCTGGGCAACGATGACAGAACCGTAACGTTTCCCCAGATAAAACCTGCCAAAATAAACCTGTCCCTTTTTGGCAGGTTTCTAGAAAGGCTTTCGGACTGTGAAGGATTCCGATCTCTCCACAACGGCTGCGCGCGACGCTGCCCGCATCGTCTGGTTTAAGCGCTACCCCGCCAAGCAGACGCTCATCGCATTTTTGCTCGCGCTGTTGGCGACCACGGCGTTTTCCATCGATCCTGCCCCGGTGTCGAGCAACGCAGTCTTGGCGATTGACCCCAAAGCCTCGGGCATGCTGTACGTGTGCTACGAGGTGCTCCTCTCGTTTGCCGGCCATACCGACGCGGTCATGCTGCTTGCACTTGCCTGCCTGCTCACCTTGCCGTTTCGCTACGTGTTCTTTGGCCGTGGCGACACCTGGCGTCCATCGATCATTCTGCCGTCGCTGTTCTTCGCCATCTGCATGGTGTTCGGCCGCAGCTACGATCTCACCGACTCGGCCGAGATTGTCCTCGGCGACAAAGCTCGCATCATTTGCGCTTGGATCGGCGGCGCGGGCTGGATGCTCCTAGCGATCGTGGCCTTCTATCTGGCTTTTGAGTGCCTGGATTGGCTGAGTTCTCGGCGCATTCCGTTTTCCGAGGCGCACTTTGGCCGCGTCTGGCGTGTGACTCACGCCGTGCTCTCGGTCCATCCCTTCGCCGGGCCCTTCCTGGTGCTCATGATTGCCTGGGCTCCCACGCTTATCGCCTCGTTGCCCGGTCTTTTTATGGGGGACACCGGCGCGCAGATTCGCCAGTGGTTCAACTATCCCAACGGCACGAGCGACTACCTGCGCCTACTCAACCCCAACGTGCTGCTCAACGGGCATCATCCCGTAGTGCACACGGCCATTATCGGCTCGTCCGTTCAGCTGGGGCTTTCACTGTTCAACAGCGCTAACGCAGGTCTTGCCATCTACACCTGCGCTCAGTTCGTCATTACGGCCGCCTGCATGGCCTATTCCATCTCGTCGCTGCGCAAGCTGGGCGTGAGCCTGCCGGTCCGCGGCGTGATCTTGCTGTTCTTTGCGTTTATGCCCATGTTCTCCAACTACGCGGCCCTGCTTACCAAAGATGTGCTGTTTGCCGACGCGTTTTTGGTGCTGTTGGTGCAGACCGTGAAGCTCGTGGCCTGCGGCCTGCCCCGTCGCGATGCCAATGCCGAGCGTGCAGGCGAACAGAGGCCCGTGCTCTTTGCGCGCCATGATTGGCTGCTGCTCGCTCTGGGCGCCATGGGCTCCACGTTTCTGCGCAACGGCGGCCTGGTGTTTCCCCTGGCGGCATGCGTAATCGCGGCGGCGTTTTGCGCGTGGGACGCGCATGTTGCTCATCGTGCAGCCAAGCAGGCTAGTGCTGCGCCTTCAGGCACCATCCCGCGTTTCCGCTGGGTGGGAGTTCTTGCGGTGCTTGCACTCTGCCTTGCCTCTAATATGTACTTCACCAAGGTCTTTATGCCGGCGCACGACATCACGCCTGGTTCCAAGCGCGAAATCCTCTCGATTCCGTTCCAGCAGACGGCTCGTTTCGTCCAAAAGCACGACGGCCTCAACTCGGGCGTCAACCCCACGGTTAAGGAGGACGGCACCATCGTGGAGGCTCCTTGCGACGGCTTGGTGACCGACGAAGAGCGTGCCGCGATCGACCGTGTGCTCAAGTACGAGAATCTGGGGCGCCGTTACAACCCGGATAAGTCAGACGCCGTCAAAAATTGCTTTAACGAGTACGCCTCGCAGGAGGACATCAAGGCCTATTTTGAGGTTTGGGCCCAGATGTTCAAAAAGGATCCCGAGTGCTATATCTCGGCGCTCATCAATAACTACTACGGCTACTTTTATCCGAGCGCGCGCGATGCCTGGGTCTACAGCACGGCGCGTAGTGCCGAGATCATGGCGCGTCCCGACAACCTCAAGTACTTCGACTTCCATCCGGTTGACAGCAACGTGGTGCGCTGGTGCGACCACCTGATCAATCTGTACCGTGTGGCGGTGCAGCGCATCCCGTTTATCTCGCTCACCATGAGCTCGGCCACCTACGTGTGGATCATGATCGCCGTGGTGGTCTACCTGCTGCGTCGTCATTCATGGCGTGCGCTGGCGATCTGGGTGCCGCTGTTGGGCGTGCTCGCCGTGTGCCTGATTGGCCCGTGCAACGGCTCGACTTACATGCGCTACCTGTATCCGGTCATCGCCTGCATGCCCTTCGCCATCGGCGCCACCGTCACCCGCAGCGACTTCCTCTGGTTCTAACTTGGTGCATTGAGGTCAGGTTTCTTTGCACCAAAGGGGCCATCATCACGACGCCTTCATTTTGGGGTTTATCTCGCAGGCCAGTAGGTATATCATAACGACGTTTGTTTATATTGCCCGAGCATCTGCGCTGGGCTTTAGGTCGAAACCGATAGGAGACACGTATGTCCGGACACTCTAAGTGGGCCACAACCAAGCATCGTAAGGGCGCGCAGGACGCCAAGCGTTCCGCCCTCTTCTCCAAGCTCAGCCGCAACATCACCGTTGCTGCCCGTCTCGGCGGTGACCCGCTGCCCGAGAACAACGCCAGCCTCGCCGCTGCCGTTGCCAAGGCTAAGGCTCAGTCCATGCCTAAGGACAAGATCAAGTCCGCTATCGACAAGGCTTTTGGTTCGGGTGCTGACGCCGCCGTCTACGAGAACATCGTGTACGAGGGCTACGGTCCTGCCGGTGTCGCCGTCTACGTCGACTGCCTGACCGACAACCGCAACCGCACCGCCGCTGATGTCCGTTCCGCCTTCTCCCACGCTGGTGGCAACCTGGGCACCTCCGGCTCCGTCGCCTTCCAGTTTGAGCGCAAGGGCCAGATCGTCGTCGCCAAGGAGATCCTGGACGAGAACGCCAAGAAGGAGACCATGATCGCCAACGGTGCTGCCGGTGACGAGGATGAGTTTATGATGGCCATCGCCGAGGCCGGTGGCGAGGACTACGAGGACGCCGGCGAGGAGTGGATCGTCTGGACTACTGCTAACGAGGTCATGGCTGTCTCCAAGGCGCTCGAGGAGCAGGGCGTCCAGGTCAAGGGCTCCGAGACCACCATGGTCCCGACCACCCCGACCGAGGTCTCCGGCGCCGACGCCAAGAAGGTTCAGCGCCTCATCGACCGTCTTGAGGAGCTCGACGACGTCCAGGATGTTTACAGCACCATGGACATGACCGACGAGGTCATCGCTGCCCTCGAGGAGGAGTAGCGCCCGCACGGGTTAAGCCGTGCATATCTGGGCATAATGAAGCGAGCATGCAAGCCTCGTGGAATAGATGAGCCGGATCCGCGTGCGTAGAGCACCGGACCCGGCTCTTTTATAATGATGCGAACCGTTTTGCATTTCGAGAGCCGAGATTTGAAGGGAGCGCCGCGTGCGCGTACTCAAACGAGCCCTAGCGATCGTGTATCTTGCCGCCACCATCGTGGCGCTGGGTACGTTTGTCTGCCAGTTTTGGGGGCCGTATACGTATCGCTTTATGTTGCTGATGCGCGACCCCATGCCGCGCATCGTCGTCACGGCGTGCGCCGGCGTCGTGGCGATCGGCGTGCTGGTAAGCTTCTTCCGCCTGATGTTCGCCCGTCGTGAGCCGTCCTGCGTGCATCCGGCGGGGGAGCGCAATATCGAGGTCACGCTCGCGGCGCTTTCTTCGTGCGCCAGGGCTGCTGCCGAGCGCGACGACCGCGTGATGGTCGAGCATGTCGAGGCCCGCGTCCAAGGCCCCGACGATTCGCACGTCCGATTTAAGGTCGAGGCTATCGCGCTTGACGATAAGGACGTGGCATCTCTGGCTACCGCGATGCAGCAGCGCATCGAGGAAGCTTGCGACACCATGCTCGGCACGCCGGGTACGACCACGCGCGTCCGTTTTTTGCCGTCCAAGACTACCGTCCAGACCGTGGAGGTTTCCGGTGAGTGATACCAATCAAGATAAGACCGCTCGTACGCCGCGCCTGACGATTGACCAGAGCGCCACATCGGCGAGCGAAACTGTTGATTCCAAAGCAGAGGCAACTGAGTTACAAGACGCGGCGGCCGCGGATTTTGACGAGGCTATGGGTCTCATCAAGGGTACGGGCGCTGCCATCTGGAGCTATGCTGTGCGTCATCCCAACACCACGCTCGGTGCCGTCGCTGGCTTTATCCTTGCCGTGTTGGTGCTCACGCTCGGCCTGTGGGACACGCTCGTCATTGCATTCTTCGTGCTGATCGGCGCCGTGATCGGCCAAATTCGCGACGGCGAAAACGGGATCGTCAACTTCTTCGGCCGTCTGTTTAGCGGCCGCTAATATGTATTCGACTGTCGCATCCGCGGCAGGCATAAGGAGGAACCATGGCTTTTAATACGAAGGTCGATGTGGCCGATACCGAGCTCGAGGAGAACGAGGCGGCCGTCGCCGAAGCCGAGGATGTAGAACTCGAAGGTCAGTCCCTCGCCGAGACAGAGGCCGAGTCCGATGTGGATGAGGATGACGAGGAAGCGGATGAGTCCGAGGACTCGCTGACCTATTCCAACGGTGTGATCGAGAAGATCGTTGCCATGGCCACTCGCGAGGTTCCGCACGTTCTGGGCATGAAGGGTAACCTCATGCACTTTGTGCAGGAGCAGTTTGGTGCCGAGAATCTGACCAAGGGCGTGACGGTCGAGGTCACCGATGACAATCGCGTGGTCGTCAACATCTCCGTCATTATCGAGTACGGTGCCTATGCGCCCGCGATCTTCGACGATGTCAAGGCACGCGTCACCGAGCGCCTTGCCGCGATGACCGGCCTTGAGGTGGCGGGCGTCAACCTGCGCATCGAGGACGTCATCACCCCCGAGGAGTACGAGCACCGCACCAGCCAGCACGAGTAACCTTCCAAAAAGGGACAGGTTTGTTTTGGCAGGCTTTATCTGCGAAAACGTTAAACGGCCGACCGCGCAAGCAAAAGCGTGGCCGGCCGTTATTTGTATGCCCCCCGATGTGGGCATACCGCTCGTCTAACTAGGGGTTGCAATCGTCGCGTTCCGCGTTACCCTAATGGGCGCATTGTTTCCAAATTGTTAACGAGGGGTTGCCGTAATGGCCGACGAGCACGAAACAGAAAGCAAGGCATGGGCGATTGAGGCCGCCGCGGCAGAGGCGGCATCGCGTGCTGCCGAGGAGGTGCATCGTCCTCCCGTGGTGCCGATGGAGCGCGTGGTCGATCGCACCGATATCGAGCGCGGCGAGCGTGTCGGTCAAAAGCGCAGCCAGGAGCCGGGCTTCCCGCGCTTTTTTGCCGAGCTCAATCTGGGCCTGATTCTTACGGCCTTCGCCATCGTTGCGTTTAAAACCCCTAATCACTTTGCTTTTGGCGGCACCTCGGGCGTGTCGGTCATTCTGTCCACGCTGTTCCCGACCCTGCCCGTCGGCGTCTTTATGTGGATTATCAACGCGGTTCTCGTCGTTTTGGGCTTTATCTTTTTGGAGCGCAAGGCGATTCTTTGGAGCGTCTTCGCCTCGTTTGCGCTGTCCGCCTACGTCTCGCTGTTTGAGCTCTTCATTCCGACCGATGTCTCTCTGACGGGTGATATGTGGCTCGACCTGTGCTTTGCCGTGATCCTGCCGGCGCTCGGCAGCGCCATTGTCTTTGATATTGGCGCCTCGACGGGCGGCACGGACATTCTCGCTATGATCCTCAAACGCCGCACCACGCTCGAGATTGGTCGCGCACTGCTGTTGGTCGATATCGGCATCGTGACCATCGCGGCCTTTTTGTATGGCCCGCGTGTCGGTCTGTATTGCGTGCTCGGCCTGTTTGCCAAGACGCTTGTGGTCGACAAGGCCATCGAGAGCATCCATCTTCGTAAGGTCTGCACGGTCATTTGCTCCGAACCCCTTAAGGTCGAGGAGTTTATCGTCAAGCATCTCAACCGCACAGCGACCATCAGTCGCGGCTACGGTGCCTTCTCGGGCAAGTGCGTGACGGTGATCATGAGCGTGCTGAGCCGTCGCGAGGCCGTGCAGCTGCGCCGCTATGCGCGCGAAGTCGATCCGGGTGCCTTTATCACGATCGTCGACAGCTCCGAGATCGTCGGCAAGGGCTTCCGCGGAACGAACTAGCACAGACGTATTCAACGAACCGCCTGCTGGCGCCGTGTACCTTGCAAATCGGTCATCTTTGAGTATTTGACCCCACATTGGGCAATAATGATGCTAAAGACATCGTTTGCGATCCAAGTGATTTGTTCAAGATACGAAGGGATGATTCTATGTTCTGCTCGCAGTGTGGCGCCCCCATGGGCGATAACGACAAGTTCTGCGGCGTGTGTGGTGCTCCTAATGCCGGTGCCGCTGGCCCCGCTCCCCAGGGACAGCCTCAGCCCCAGCAGTTTGTTCCGCAGCCGCCCGTGGCGAATGCGCCAAAGGGCTGTGTGGCTCAGGCGTTCCAAGATATGACCAAGACTCCGGGTGTGCTTCAGCGTGTATGCCAAATCGCGTTTTTGCCGGCGCTGATTTGCGTTGTGTCGGTGCTCGTGTTGTTTATTCCCGTTATTGGCGGCATTGCGGCTGCCATCGGCTTTTTGGCAGCTTGCATTGCGAGTGTGTGCGGTTCCGGCTTCGGTATCGAGTGGGGTCGCGATCTGTCGCTCAAGGTCGATGACGGCATGGACCGTCCACTCATGCGTTCCACGTCGTTTGGTCTCGGAGTCTTTTCGAGCGTTATTTCGGTCGTGCTCGAGGTTATCGCTGCCATTCCCGTTATCGGTGTAGTGCTTTCGCTGGTGGAGGGCGTGGTAATTGGCGCCGCGGGCTCGTATTCTTATTACGGCTCTTATGCGCTCGAAGCTGCGCTGTTTGGCTCGCTTGGCCTGCTTGTCCTGGCTCTGATTGCCTCGGCGATTCTGGGTGTCTTCTTTAAGATGTTCGCCGACATCGCCGTGATGCACTTTGCGGTGACCGGTCGCGTCGAGAGCGCGTTTTCGCTCGATAAGGTCTGGGCGGCCTTTAAGCACAACAAGACCAAGCTGTTCTGCGCTTCGTTCCTTCCCGAGTTTTTGACGGGCCTGGTCGCCAACGTTGTCACATGGATCTTGACGGTCGTCTTTGGCGCCATTGCCTCTGTCGGTATGTATAGCTACTACTATCGTCCTACGGGTATTGAGGCAATTGTTACCGGCGGTGGCGTCACGCTCGCGCTGTTCTTGGTGCTGGTCGCTTTTGTCACCGTATTTCTTACGGTCTTTGGCAAGATGCTCAAGCACCGTGCCGTTGGCTATTGGGCCGCACGCTATGCAAGCGAGTGGGCCGATGAGGATAAGGACGACGTCCTGACTTTTGTGTTGCCCTTCGAGAAGAAGTCCGCTCCCTCGGGTTACGGTGCTCCGGATGCTTCGCCGGCACCTGCACCCGCTCCCGCGACCGAGCCTGAGCCGGCGCCCGAGCCTGAGACGGCATCTGAGCCCGAGCCTGCGCCTGAGCCTGAGCCTGAGCCTGAGCCGGCACCTGCACCTGAGTCGGCGTCCGAGCCAAGCTCCGACGAGGAACCTCAGGACGAGTAGCCATGCCGTCTGCCATTTGGGGACGGGGTAGAAATAGTAGAAATAGCGCTTGAAGAATGAGCGGTCCGCCCCCGCTTTGACATCGCGATGTGGCTATGACTGCGAGATGCCAGCGAATCGACTACTCGTCGTGCTTCTCCTCGCGGCGTGCAGCAGCGCGTGCGTCGTGGATGCCCTTGATCGCGGCATGGCGAGCCGTTCGGGCATCATGGATGGCGTCGCGAGCCTCGGCGGTCGTCGCCTTGGCAGAGCGCAACTTGGCGGCCAGATCGGGGTTGGTTTCGGCGACCGCGGTAATCGCGGGGCCGTCGAGCTCCTCTTGCGTGGGCTCGTCCAAAAAGTCGATAGCATACTGGGCGGCCACCATGGAGCCCTTTGCCAGCACGGTCTCGTCGATCTTGTAGAAGCAGGAATGCTGGGCGTACGTGGCGCCAATCTTGGGGTTGCGCGTACCTACAAAGGCGAGCACGCCCGGTACGCGACGCAGGTACTCCGAAAAATCCTCGCCCGAAAGCGTGCCGCGATAATGGCCTTGGCCGGTGGGGCCCAGGCACTTGATTACAGCCTGACGGCAGCGCTCGCTCGAGGCGGCGTCGTTTTCGACCTTGTAGTTGGCGATGGTGTAGTCGGTGAGCTCTGCCTCGGCGCCCAAGGCGGCCGCGGTATGCTCCACGATGCGGCGCATGAGCTCCGGCATTTCCTCGTGGGTCGAATCGCCGTAGGTGCGCACTGTGCCGGCGAGGTAGGCCGTGCCGGCGATAACGTTGCGCGCGGTGCCGCCGTGCAGCTCGCCGACGGTGATGACGGCCGGCTCGTAGGGGCTGATCTCG
>OBWL01001795.1_pt1 | contig 10618 bp, 10 predicted proteins | sample 1538061 | NCBI WGS metagenome assembly OBWL01 (sample SAMEA2580085, study PRJEB22360) | human gut metagenome | biome: human gut; feature: human-associated habitat; material: faeces | place: Denmark | collected 2008/2010
GGCATCGGCCGGAAGGGCGATCGAGAGCAGCGTCGCCACGGGGCGGGCGCCCATTGCGGCCACGTCGCTCAAGTTTACGGCGAGGGATTTGCGTCCTAACTCGCGGGGCGAGGTCGCCGTGCGGAGAAAATGGACCCCTTCGGTCAGCAGGTCCGCGGTGAAGACCAGCGATTCGCCGCCGCCGACAGACAACACGGAGCAGTCGTCGCCGATGCCCTCGAATCCGTTGTCGGGAAGCGGGGCGAAAAGGGTTTTTATGCTGTCGATGAATCCGAATTCGGTCATGGAAGAGTTGTGTTATGGCGCAAAGTTACCGATTTTTTCGGTGAATTTGATTATCTTTGTCCGGGAATCGCCCGCTTGGGGCGTTAGGTTAATGAATGAAACTATGAAGATATTGATTCTCAACGGACCGAACCTCAATCTTCAGGGGCGGCGCGACACCGGGGTTTACGGATCGCAGACTTTCGAGTCGTATTTCGAAGCGCTGAAAGCGAACTATCCCTCGGTGGAGTTCGGCTACTTCCAGTCGAACATCGAAGGCGAACTGATCGACGCCGTGCAGCAGGCCGACGGCGTTTACGACGGCGTGGTGCTCAATGCCGGCGGGTATACGCATACTTCGGTGGCGCTGCGCGACGCCGTGTCGGCCGTGTCGGTTCCCGTCGTCGAGGTGCACATCTCCTCGATCCTCGCCCGCGAGGAGTTCCGCCACACCTCGCTGCTGGCTCCCGTGGCCGCGGGGTCGATCATGGGGTTCGGCCTGAACTCCTATCGGCTGGGCGTGTACGCGCTGCTGACAGGCGCGGAAAAATAGTTGCGTCGGGGCGGAAGCCCGGCAACGCTGCCTTCAAGTCCTCTCCGGGGAGGGATTCGGGGTGGACAGACTTGTGAACGACGCCAACGGCGGCGGCAACACCGCCCGAGAGCGTATCGAAGGATAATATAAACGTAAAAACATAGCTCTATGTATCGCATGAAAAAAACCAAGATTGTCGCTACGATGTCGGATTTCCGCTGCACCGAAGAGTTCGTAAAACAGCTTTTCGACGCGGGTATGGACGTGGTGCGCGTCAATTCGGCGCACGTCTCCGAGGACGGGGCCACGCATATCGTCGAGACGGTGCACCGGGTGAACCCGGCCATTCCGATTATGATAGATACCAAAGGACCCGAAATCCGCGTCACGACGATCGCCGACGAATACGGCAACAGCATCAATTTCCGCCCGGGGGACCGGGTGGCCGTGCGCGGTTCGGACGGCTCGGACTTCACGACCCGCAAGGTGGTCTACATGAACGTGCCGTCGATCGTGAGCGACATTCCCGTCGGGGCGCGGATGCTGATCGCCGACGGCGAGCTGGAAATCCGCGTCGTGGGCAAGAACGATACGGAGCTGGACTGCGAGTTCGTCGTGGGAGGCGCCATGCGTTCGCGCAAGAGCGTCAACGTGCCGGGCGTGTCGATCGACCTGCCGTCGGTGACCGAAAAGGACCGCCGCTTCATCGAATGGGCCGTGAAGAACGACGTCGATTTCATCGCGCATTCGTTCGTGCGCTCGGCGCGCGACATCCGGGCCGTGCAGGATATTCTCGACGCCCACGGCAGCAACATCAAGATCATCTCGAAGATCGAGAACCAGGAGGGACTGGACAACATCGACGAGATCATCGAGGCTTCGTACGGCATCATGGTCGCCCGCGGCGACCTGGGCGTGGAGCTTCCCGCCGAGGTGATTCCCAACACGCAGCGGCGTATCGTCGAGAAGTGTATCTGCGCCAAGCGTCCCGTGATCATCGCCACGCAGATGCTCTATTCGATGGTCAAGTCCCCGCGTCCGACGCGCGCCGAGGTGAGCGACGTGGCCAGCGCCATTTACGAGCGTGTGGACGCCGTGATGTTGAGCGACGAGACCGCCATGGGCGATTTCCCCGTGCAGTCGGTGGAGACGATGGCCCGCATCGCCCGCGAGATCGAGCGCGACGAGACGCATTTCAAGCCGATGATCGACATGGACATGGTTTCGGTGAACCACGAGATCACCGCGCAGCTGGCCCGTTCGGCCGTGCGCGCCTCGACCAACCTGCCGATCAAATACGTGGTGCTCGACACCAAGACGGGCCGCACGGGCCGTTATCTGGCGGCGTTCCGCGGCCGCAAGACCGTGATGGCCGTCTGCTACCAGCTGCATGCGCAGCGGATTCTGGCCCTGTCGTACGGCGTCGTGCCGATTCTCCGGAATCAGGAACTCTCCGACAGATACCATTTCCTGGTCGATGCGCTGGAGTTCCTCGACCAGTACCGCAAACTCGACGACGGGGACCTGATGGCCATCGTGGGCGGCAGTTTCGGTCCCGACGGCGGTGCGTCGTACGTCGAGATCGCCAACGTGCAGAATATCCGCAAGCGTAACGAGGAGATCGTCGCGCAGCACAACTGTTAGGCTGTTGGGCGGCGAACTCAAAGAGAAAGTCGCGCAGGGCGTGGCGTGGAGCATGGCCGAGAAGATCGGCTCGATGCTCCTCGCAATGGCCGTGCGGCTGGTCATCCTGCGCCTGCTGACGCGCGACATACTGGGCTTCATGTCCATTCCGTCGGCCGTCGTGACGGTGCTGCTGGTGATCGTCGACAGCGGGTTCTCGCAGAGTCTGGTCCGCCACAAAGGGCCTTCGCAGAGCGATTACAAGTCGGTTTTCCTTTTCAACATCGCCGTTTCGGCGGTGCTCTACGGGGTGCTGGTGGCCCTGGCGCCCCTTGCGGCGCGCTGGTACGGCATGCCCGAAATCGCGCGGATCGCCCCGGTTTTCTTCCTGCTGCTGCCGCTCAACGCCCTGTGCGCCGTTCAGAATACGATTTTCATTCGGCAGTTCCGTTTCGCGCTGCTCTCGAAGGTGACCTTCCTTTCGTCGCTGGCGGGCGGGCTTACGGCCATTGCGCTGGCGCTGGTCGGGTGGGGCATCTGGAGCCTCGTGGCGGAGCGTGTGATCGCGGTCGGGATGCGGACCGCGCTGCTGTGGTGGCTGAGCGACTGGCACCCCTGCGGCAAGTGCGGGCTGAAGCCCCTGCGCGAGATGGCGCCGTTCGGGTGCAGTCTGATGGTGACGGACCTGATTTCGAATTTCTATAACAAGATACCCCAGTTTTTTCTCGGAAAACTCTATTCGCCCGCGGTGCTCGGATCGTTCGACCAGGCGGTGAAACTCAAGGACATGCCCGCCGCGACGGGCATTCAGGCCGTGCAGAACGTCACGTTCCCGGCCTTGGCGAAGATCCGCGACGATGCCCCGAGGTTCGCCGAGGGTTACCGGCAGGTGGTGATGGTCGTCTCTTACGTGATGTTTCCGATCATGCTGGGCATGTCGGCCGTGGCCCGCGACATGTTCGCCGTGCTGCTGGGCGAGGAGTGGATGCCGACGGTTCCCTATTTCGAGGCGGTATGTCTGGCAGGACTGTTCTCGCCGATCGCTTTGACGGCTTACAATGTGTTGAAAGCAAGGTGTAAAGGTCCGTTGATCGTGCGTCTCGAAGTGGTGAAGAAGATCATTATGACGGCGATTTTCGCCGTGACGATTCCGCACAGCGTGATGGCCGTGGTCTGGGGGCTGGTGGCCATCGCATTCTGCGAAATGGCGGTCAATTTCCTGGCGACGACGCGCTTCACCTCCCTGACGTTCCGGCGTTTCGTCCGTACGCTGCTGCCCGTGGCGCTGGTGTCGGGGACGATGTACCTCCTCGTGCGGCTCACGGCCGCGGCGATTCCCGGCAACGATCTCGTGCGGCTGCTGGCCGAACTGGCGACGGGCGTGGTCAGCTACCTCGCGCTGTCGGCGCTGTTCCGGCTGGAAGCCTTCCGGGAGGTGACGACCATCGTGCGCAGGCAGCTGAAAAAATAAGGTTTGAAACCCAAGGGCCTCTGACATGTTCCGACAACCCGATTCACTCTATGCCGGAGTGTTGCTTTGTTCGGCGATCATTCTCGCGGTGGTCGGCGGATCTCTTTTTTGGCTGCGTATGCCGGGCGATGAACGCCTGCGCAATTACCGCCTTTCGCGCCGTTTTGTCGGCTGGGCCTACTTTTCGCTCGCTTTCACCGATGTGCTGTGGCTGCTCTTCTTGCGGGAGGAGTATGAGCTGGATTTCACGCGGATTCTGGTGCTGGCCGTCGCTGCGGTGCAGGCCACGATGTTCTCCGGGGCGCTGGTGACGTTGGTCAACTCCCGTTTTCCGCTTGCGCGGGGAGTTCGCCGTCATCTGCTTGCCGTGGCTGCCGGAACGGCGTCGCTGTTCGGCTGCATGTTGTTCTTTCCGCAGGCCTTTCCGGTGCTTTTCCGGCTGACGGCAGCCGCTTATTGTGTGCAGATAGCCCTCTTTGCGCGGACTTTTGTACGCGAATACCGGGTCTGTCGCCGCAAGCTGGACAACTTTTTTTCGGACGGAGAGATGCGCCGTCTGCGATGGGTGGCCGTGTCGTTTCTGATGACGGCCTTGATCGGACTGACGGCCGCGGCATGGCTGGTGTCGGGGTTAGGGATGCCTTACCTGTTTGCTTTTACGGGGGTCTACATGGTGTTCTACACCTTCTTCGGAATGAAGTATATCAACTATCCCGCGGAGTTCGGGCGGATCGCTCCCGTGGTCGCCGACGATGTGCCGGAGCCTTTGGCCGCCGGGGAGAATATCCGTACGGCGCTCGACGAATGGATCGCCGCGAAAGGGTATGTCCGCCCGGGGCTTTCGCTGGAGTCGCTGGCCCGCGAGGTCGGGTGCAACCGCAGTTACCTGTCGCGGTATGTCAACTCCGAGTTGGGGCTTAACTTCAAATCGTGGATACGCGCCCTGCGCATTGCCGAATCGCAGCGGCTGTTGCTGGAGCATCCCGGGGCTTCGGCCCTCGAGGTGGGCGAGATGGTCGGCATCCACGGGCGCAGTACTTTTTTCGCGCAGTTCTCCGAAGTGACGGGCATGTCGCCCGGCGAATACCGCCGCCGCTATGCCGGCGGAGACCCGATCGCCCCTTCGCAAGAATGAAAACAACGCCGAGTCCAGAAACCCGGCGTTGTTTTTTAAGTTCCCGGACTCCTCCGCAGCCGTTTTGCGCTACTTTTATCATCGGATTAAAACGAATGCATATGATGATGAAAGGATTTTTTACGGCCGCATTGGCCGTGTCGGCCGCGGTGCTGGCGCTGGCGGGGTGCTCGGACGGCGGCGGGAACAAGGCGTCACCGGTATCCGGCACGGTCGATATGACCCGGATGACCGCCGATGAGGTAAAGACCGCGATCGGAGCCGCACTCGACGCGGGCATCACCGAATTCAAACTGACGGGCGAGTTTGCCAAGATCGGGATTCCCGCTCGGGTCTCCTTTTCCGGCACCCCTCCGGTCGGCAACCCTTTCTACGACTCCGGCGTGGAAAAGATCGACCTGACCGGCGTGACCGACTGGCCGGAAGTGAATGTGAACGGACGGGTGGACGACGATTTCAACTTTCCCCCGGGCGATGTCCGCGGCCTGCCGGCAAGGGCGTTCGACGGACAAAAATATGATAACGGAGCGTTCCATTATGCCTATCCCGCCCTGCGCGAAGTGAGACTGCCCGCCGGAGTGAAAGCGCTCGGCTGTTTGGCATTTTTCGCCTGCCAGGCGTTGAGCTTCGTCTCCTGCGACGGCGTGGAGGAGGTCGGAGTGCAGGCCTTGTCGGGCTGCCCTTCGCTGGAGAGCGTGCAACTGCCCGAGGCGGTTCGGATTTATAACGCAGCTTTCATGGCTTCCGGCCTGACCTCCCTTTCGCTGCCCGAAACGACCCGACTCGGATACAGCGCATTTCAGCATTGCGATGCTCTGACCGAGCTGCGGCTGACAGCTGCCGGCAATATTACCCTGGAGATGAAGGACGGCGCAACTCCTTTCAGCCAGAACTTCGCCAAAGTATGCGATCTTACGCTGAATGCCGACAAGCATTACAGCACCGGCACGGCGGCACCGAAAGCTGCGTCCGCCGACCAATGGGCCACGAACTACTACGGAGATCCGCTTACCTGGAAGAGTATCGCTTTCGAGTGACGCAGGGGTGTTTCGTTATTTTTACCACTCCCGTTGCTCCCGCATCTGAACGAACGGGCCGCACCCCGGAAGGATGCGGCCCGTTCGTTTCCCGGAAGAATGCGGGTTATTTGTAGACTTTGGGGGTGATGACGCCCCGGAGCACCACCAGCGCATTGGTGACCAGCGCTTCGAGTTCGTTCTCGCCCGGATAGACCGCGATCGGAGCGATGAACGAGCAGCGTTCGCGGATGTACTCCACGACAGGCTCGTTGTAGGCGATGCCGCCCGTGAGGACGATGGCCTGAACGCTGCCCGAGAGGGCCGCGGCCATGGCTCCGATCTGTTTCACGATGTTGTAGCACATGGCGTCGAGAACCTTTTTGGCCCGCTGGTCGCCCTGCGCGATGCGTTCCATGACCTGAATCACGGAGTTGGTTCCCAGGTAGGCCACCAGCCCGCCTTTGCTCGAAATGAATTTCAGCAGCTCCTCTTTCGTATATTGTCCCGAGAAGCAGACCTTGATCAGTTCGCTCGAGGGGATGCTCCCAGCGCGGTCCGGGGCGAAAGGACCGTCGCCGTCGAGCGCGTTGTTGACGTCGACGATACGTCCCTGCTTGTGTGCGGCGACCGAAATGCCGCCGCCCATGTGGGCCACGATCAGATTCGACTCTTCGTACACCCAGCCCATCCGTTCGCAGTGGAGACGCGCCGTGGCCTTCTGGTTCAGGGCGTGGAAGACCGGTTTGCGCGGGCACATCGGCATGCCCGAGATGCGTGCCGCGTCGTCCATCTCGTCGACCACCGGCGGGTCGGCGATGTAGGCCTTGACACCCGCCATGTGGGCGATCTGTGCGGCCAGCAGTCCTCCGAGGTTGCAGGCGTGTTTCATCTGCGCGTTCCGCAGATCGTAGCGCATGCGCGAATTGACTTCGTAGACTCCTGCGGGAATGGGGCGTATCAGTCCGCCGCGGCCGATCACCGCCGAGAGGTTTCTGATGTCGAACGCCTCTTCGCGGAGCGCCGAAAGGATCAGTCCGCGGCGCCAGTCCAGCTGGTCGTTCACGCCGGCGAAGCGGGAGATTTCCTCGGTGGAGTGACGGAGGTTCAATTCCAACAAAGGCCGCTCCTCGTCGTAGAGGGCGACCTTTGTAGACGTTGAGCCGGGATTTATTGCTAAAATTTTGTAGCCCATAAGTTCTCGGTTCGTTTTTAACGTGAGTCCGACGGATTCGCAACGACTGATTGTCGAAGGATGACTTTCAACCGGGAGGCGTTGTTTCTTTCGTCGGGCTGGTTTAAGATTGGGTTAGGTCCGGATGACCGGAATTTTATTTTTTTACCGCCAGGCAGGCCAGCGCTATTGAGAAGAGCTTGGTCTTGCTCGTGTCGCCGCGCGAGGTGAGCACGCACGGAACCTTCGTACCCATGACCATCGCCGCCAGTTCGCCGCCGCAGAGGTGCGAGACCGACTTGAAGAAGACGTTGGCCGATTCGAGGTTGGGGAACAGCAGGCAGTCCGGATCGCCGGCCACCGACGAACCCTTGACCTTTTTGTGCTCGGCGACCTCCTTGTAGAGCGCCACGTCCAGCGACAGCGGACCGTCGACGACGACGTTACCCAGCTGGCCGCGGTCGGCCATCTTGGCCAGCAGCGCGCCTTCGGTCGAGGAGATCACGTTGGGGAGCAGCTGCTCCGAGGGGGCGATGCAGGCGATTTTCGGCGTCGCGATGCCCAGCAGGTTGGCCGTGCGGGCCAGGTAGCCGATCTGCACCATCTTCTGCTTGAAGTCGGGGAGCGGAATGACCGCCACGTCCGAGATGATCAGCAGTTTGTGGTAGCAGGGCATTTCGACGATCGAAACGTGGCTCAGGACGCCTTTCGGGGGGAACAGCCCGGCCTCCTTGTTGAGGATGCCGCGCATGTATTTGTCGGTCGAGACCAGACCTTTCATCAGAACGTCGGCGTTGCCCGAAACGACCGATGCGACGGCCTGCTGGACGCATTTCACATCGTTGGGTTCGTTGACGATGTTGAAGGCGTTGATGTCGATGCCGTTCTCCTGGCAGACCTGTTTGATAACCTCCTTGTCGCCGAAGAGCGTAGGCTCCACGAGACCCTCCTTATAGGCTTCGTAGACCGCTTCCAGCGTATGCGAATCCTGTCCGTAAGCTACGGCAAGACGTTTTTTACCCCGTTTCCTCGCCTCCTCGACGATTTCGGTAAGATGCTGAATCATGGTGTTGTTACGTTTAAAATTGATATATGCTTTGTTGTTTTGCCTCTATGCTGTTGGCGGTCGTTGCTGCCGCCGGCGTCGTTTGCAAGCCCGACCCCTCCCCAAAAATCCTTTCTCGGGAGGGGCTTATCGCATGCGGCCGGGATGCGGACGTTATTTTACCAGATTGTAGGTGTCCGTGGCGATCACCAGCTCCTCGTTGGTGGCGATGGTGGCTACCTTGACTTTCGAATCCGCCGCCGAGAGGATCTTGTTCACGCCGCGCGCGCCCTTGTTGGCCGCAGGGTCGAATTTCACGCCCATGAACTCCAGTCCGGTGCAGACCGCCTCGCGCATTTCGCACGAATTCTCGCCCACGCCGCCCGTGAAGATGATCATGTCGACACCGCCCATTTCGGCGGCGTATTCGCCGATGAACTTCTTGATGCGTCCGTAGTACATATCGCGCGCCAGGATTGCGCGGGGATTGCCCTCGTCGTAGGCGCGGTCGATGTCGCGCATGTCGCTCGAAATGTCCGTGAGGCCCTGCACGCCCGACTTCTTGTTCATCATCGTGTTCAGCTCGGCATAGCTCATGCCCTCCTTTTCGCCGATGAACGTGATGGCGCTGGCGTCCACCTGGCCGCAGCGCGTGCCCATCACCAGGCCGTCGAGCGGCGAGAAGCCCATCGAGGTGTCGTAGGACTTGCCGTTGAGAATCGCCGTCACCGAACCGCCGTTGCCGATGTGGCAGGTGATGATCCGCGAGTTGTGGAAATCCAGTCCGGCCAGTTCGGCGCCCACCTTGGCCACATACTTGTGGCTGGTTCCGTGGAAGCCGTACTTGCGCACGCGGTATTTCTCGTAATAGGCGTGGGGCAGGGCGTACATGTAATTCACCGCCGGGATCGACTGGTGGAACGAGGTGTCGAACACCGTGACCTGCTTCACGCCCGGCAGGACCTTTTCGATCGAAAGCACGCCTTCGAGATTGGCGGGGTTGTGCAGCGGGGCGATCTCGAACAGCGAGCGGATCTTCGCCTTAACGTCCTCGGTGACGATGCAACTCTCGGGGAAGAACTCGCCGCCGTGGGCTACGCGGTGGCCGACGGCCTTCACTTCGTCGAGCGACGCGATCACGCCGTGGGCGGGGTCGGTGAGGGCGTCGAGCACGAGCTTGATGCCGGTCGTGTGGTCGGGAATCGGCTGGTGAAGCTCGAACGGCTCCTTGCCGACGGGTTTATGGGTCAGGTCGCCTTCCGGGAGGCCGATACGTTCCACAATGCCTTTTGCGAGCAGTTTGCTCGACGCGTCCTCCATGTCGATCACCTGATATTTGATCGAAGAGGAGCCGCAGTTTAAAACCAGAATTACCATAACTTCTATTTTAAGTTTTTATGTTTTTTCTTCGTCGTTGTGCTTCCGGGCGGTGTTGTCGCCGCCTTCGGCGTCGTTTGCAAGCCTGACCCCACCCCGGCCCTCCCTCGGGGAGGGAGATGGCGTACGTTTCATTCGCTTTAGGGTTGCAATCCGGTTGTTTACGTTTTTTCTTCGTCGTTGCGCTTCCGGGCGGTGTTGTCGCCGCCTTCGGCGTCGTTTACAAGCCTGACCCGGGCAAATTCAGCCATCTAATTCGCGGCGTTCCGCCGCGTATCCAATTCTAACCCTCCCCTAAATCCCCTCCTCGGAGGGGGCTTGTCGCAGCGTGACCGGGATTTCAGCCGGGATTTAACCGGGTTGCAGGTTATTTTTAATTCTTAATTTTTCATTTTTAATTGCGTGCAATTTGCGCTCCGATCCACATGCCCAGTGCGGCGAAGGCGATGCAGACCGCGACGCTCAACGCAATGTAGGCCGTCGCAGGCCCGTAGTCTCCGGCACGCAGCAACCGCACGGCATCGGCCGAAAAGGTCGAAAAGGTGGTGAATCCTCCGCAGAATCCTGCGATGAGCAACCATCCTGCCGCAGCCGAATTCGTGGTCTCCAGCAGAATGCCGATCAGCAGCGATCCCGCGGCGTTAACCGTGAACGTTCCGGCCGGAAAACCCAGCAACGTGTGCCCTCCGAGCAGCCAGACGGAGAGCATATAGCGGACGATGCTTCCGGCGGCGCCTCCCAGGCCCACGGCGAAAAGTTCACGAATCATAATTTAAATATATGTATTATTTTACGGATGTGCAAATTTAAGCAAAAAATGATTACGAATCGTTCAATTATTTGCCGAAATAAGTGGAATTTTTGTCACATATGGGTCGGGACCTTTTGGCGCCGGCCGTCCGGGCCATGCGGCGGCGTCTCCCTTCCGCGAGGGGCGTCGGGGGATGCATCGGTGCGCGGCGACTCCGCTTCGCCCGC
>OBWL01001806.1_pt1 | contig 10548 bp, 10 predicted proteins | sample 1538061 | NCBI WGS metagenome assembly OBWL01 (sample SAMEA2580085, study PRJEB22360) | human gut metagenome | biome: human gut; feature: human-associated habitat; material: faeces | place: Denmark | collected 2008/2010
GTCCACAGCAGATGAAGCGTAAGGGCAATGTACATACCCCGCACGGCGGGCACGATCCGTGCCACGGGGCGCGAAAAAAGATTTGGAAATATGGATTTTACTTCCTATCTTTGTCTATGCAATAGCAACGGGGTTCTGGCCTTTTCGGGTCAGGATTCTTATTTTTTACGTTTTATTCGGTTTTTGGAATTTCCGGCTTCCGGCGGGAGATTCCGGAGAGTTATTGGATTATGGCACAAGAGATTATTTATCTGACAGCGGAGGGCTACAAGAAAATCAAGGACGAACTCGAGCACATGCGTTCCGTCGAGCGTCCGGCGATTTCGGCGGCGATCGCCGAAGCGCGCGACAAGGGCGACCTTTCGGAGAATGCGGAGTACGATGCCGCCCGTGAGGCACAGGGGCTGCTGGAGATGCGTATCGCCAAACTGGAGGATACGATGGCCAACGCCCGCGTGATCGACGAGTCGAAGATCGACAAGAGCAAAGTGCAGATTTTGAGCAAGGTGACGCTTCTGAACCACAACAACCAGAAGCAGATGACCTACACGATCGTCGCCGAGCACGAGGCGAATCTGCGCGAAGGCAAGCTGGCGATCGGCACGCCTATCGCGAAGGCGCTGCTGGGCCGCAAGAAGGGCGACCGTGTGGACGTGGAGGTTCCGGCCGGCACGATCCATTTCGAGATCCTCGACATCAGCATTTGAACCGCCCGGCTTTTTCCGGGGGTGTCCGCTTCCCCCGGGGAGTGCCGGACAGGACATACATCCTCATTTGTAGGTATTTTTGCAGGGGCCGCTTGTCGCGGTCCCTTTTTTTCGTATCTTCGCCACCGTGAAGACAATGCACCTCCGCCTCAAACAATGCCTCGCGGCCTTTATGCTGGCCGTTCTGCTCGCAGCCCATGCGGGTAGAAGGTGCATATCTATTTGGAGGACCATGCCCATTTCGCGGCTTTCAGCGGCGATCTGGTTCCCGACAACGGCGCTGCCGAACAGGTCGTCGAATTCTGTGTCGTCGACGATTTCTATTTCTTCCCCTACCTGGCCGAGACCCAGCCTCCGCATGAATTCTACGCCGAGGTGCTGGCCGTGCTGCAACCCGAAGCCACGCGCTGCAAATGTGCGGTCGAGGTCCGGCGTTTCTCCCTGCGGGCGCCTCCGGCGGCGTAATTGCGTTTCGTAATATCGGCATGTCCGGCTGCATCGCGACAACTGCGGCGACAGGCGAGGGCCGACGATTTATCGTTTGCCGAGCCGTCAAAGCGGAAGCGGCGTGTGTTTTTACGCCGTAAGTCCCTTCCGAGGAGGGGATTCAGGGGTGGACCGGATTTGTAAACGCGGCCGAAAGCCGCAATCGTCCGCATGCCGGAGCGGACTTACTTTCACCATTATTCAATACTTTCGTATGAAACGATATATTTTGTTGGCGCTGTCCGTGTGCCAGAGCCTTGTCGTGCTCGCGGCCGAAGCGCCGCGCAAAAGCACGGACGCGAATCTTTTCGGCCACGTCGTGGACCGGGATACCCATGAACACATCGCCTACGCCTCGGTGGCCGTCGTCGGCACGGCTTTCGGTACGACGACCGACGCTTCGGGCCACTATTTCCTGAAAAACCTTCCTGTCGGCGAACTGACGCTCGAAGTCCGTGCGCTGGGCTATGCCTCCGGTCGGATGACCGTCGCTCTCGAACGGGGCGAAACCCGGGAACTCAACTTCGAGGTGGCGCAGAGCGGCATTTCGATGGACGAAGTGGTCGTCTCGGCCAGCCGTTCGGAGACGCTGCGGCGCGAAGCTCCGGCGCTGGTGAGCGTGCTGGACGCCGGCCTGTTCGAACGGGCCAACGCCTCGTGCCTGGCCCAGGGCCTTTCGTTCCAGCCCGGGGTGCGCGTCGAGGACGACTGCCAGAACTGCGGCTTCACGCAGGTCCGCATCAACGGTCTCGACGGCCACTATTCGCAGATTCTGGTCGACTCGCATCCGGTTTTCTCCTCCCTGACGGGTGTCTACGGGCTGGAGCAGATTCCGGCCAATATGATCGAGCGGGTCGAGGTGCTGCGCGGCGGCGGGTCGGCGCTCTACGGCTCGTCGGCCATCGGCGGCACGATCAACATCATCACCCGTGAGCCGACGCGCAGTTCGGCCCAGCTGTCGCATACGCTGACCTCGCTCGGAGGCAGCAACTCCTACGACAACAACACGATGCTCAATGCTTCGATCGTCTCCGAAAGCGGCCGCGCGGGCATCAGCGTCTTCGGCCAGAGCCGCCACCGTTCGGGTTACGACCACGACGGCGACGGATTTACCGAACTGCCCGTCATCAGCAGCCAGTCCGTGGGTATGCGTTCGTTCTTCCGCACGGGGGCCTATTCGCGCATCACGGCGCAGTACCACCACATCGACGAGTACCGCCGGGGCGGCGACCTGCTGAAGCAGCCGCCCCACGAAGCCTTCGTCGCCGAGCAGACCGACCACGCCATCGACGGCGGAAGCCTTTCGTTCGACATCTCGTCGGCCGACCGCAGCAACCGCTTCAATGCCTACGCCTCGTTCCAGAACACGGCCCGCAAGAGTTATTATGGCAGCAAGCAGGACCTCGACGCCTACGGCACGACGCACGACCTGACCCTCGCCGCGGGCATGCAGTATGTCCATGCCTTCCGCAAACTGCTCTTCATGCCCTCGGAGCTGACGCTCGGTACGGAGTACAGCTACGACGACCTTTCGGACCGTTCGATCGGTTATGACATCCGCACCGACCAGGCGGTGCACATCGTCGGGGCCTATCTCCAGAACGAATGGAAGACCCGGAAATGGTCGCTGCTCATCGGCGGCCGCCTCGACAAGCACAACCTCGTGGACCATGCGATCTTCAGCCCCCGGGCCAATGTCCGCTTCAATCCTTCGGAGTCGGTCAACCTGCGTGTGAGCTATGCCGGGGGCTACCGCGCCCCGCAGGCCTTCGACGAGGACATGCACATTGCCATCGTGGGCGGCAAGCGGGTCCGCATCCGGCTTGCCGACGATCTGAAGGAGGAACGCTCGCACAGCGTGAGCCTCTCGGCCGACCTCTACCACACTTTCGGTCGGGTGCAGACGAACCTGCTCGTCGAGGGATTCTACACCTGTCTCGACGACGTGTTCGCCCTGCGCGACATCGAGGACACGGCCGACGGCGGCAAAATCAAGGAGCGTTACAACGGTTCGGGCGCCACGGTGAGGGGCCTGAACGCCGAAGGCCGGGCGGTTTTCACCCGCTGGTTCGAGTTGCAGGCGGGCGTGACGTGGCAGCGGAGCCGCTATGTCGAGCCTGAATACTGGAGCGAGGACAAAACGGTGCCTCCCGTGCGCCGGATGTTCCGCACGCCCGATCTGTACGGTTATTTCACGGCGTCGCTGAAGCCCTTGCGCAATTTCACGGCCGACGTGACGGGAACCTGCACGGGCGAGATGCTCGTGCAGCACATGGCCGGATCGGGCGTGGAGCGGGATGTGGCCGTCACGACGCCTGCGTTCTGCGACGTGAACCTGCGTCTGGCCTACGACCTGCGTGTCTACAAGGAGATCACCCTCCAGCTTTACGGCGGCGTGCAGAATCTGTTCAACGCTTACCAGAAGGATTTCGACAAGGGCGTGGACCGCGATTCGGGCTACATTTACGGACCTTCGTTGCCCCGCAGCTGGTTCATCGGCGCGAAGGTCAGCTTCTGATAGACGCTCCTTTCCGGATACGAAAAAGCCGCTCCGACGATTCGGAGCGGCTTTTGTAAAGGAGTTCCCTGGGTTTTGCGGGAAAGGCTTTCCGTATTCCGGTCCGCCACCCACCCCCGGTTTAGAGCGCCTTGATCTCGTGCAGGATGTTGTTCGTCTTGCGGACGGCCTCGGCCGAAGCGGCGAACTTCTCGGCCTCTTCCTTCGTGAGGTCGATCTTCACGATCTTCTCGATGCCCTTGCGGCCGATGATCGCGGGAACGCCGATGCAGATGTCCTTCTGGCCGTACTCGCCGTCGAGGTAGCAGCAGCAGGGAACCATCTTCTTCTGGTCGTTGAGGATAGCCTCGACCATCATCGCTGCGCCTGCGCCGGGAGCGTACCATGCCGAAGTGCCGATGAGTTTGGTCAGCGTGGCTCCGCCGACCATCGTGTTGGCGACGGCCTCTTCGAGTTTCTTCTTCGAAGCGAACTGCGAAACGGGAACGCCGTTGACCGTGGCTTTCGATACGAGCGGAATCATTGTCGTGTCGCCGTGGCCGCCGATGACCATGCCGTCGACGTTGTTGATGTTAGCGCCCGTGGCCTTGGCCAGGTAGCACTTGAAGCGGGCCGAGTCCAATGCGCCGCCCATGCCGATGATGCGGTTCTTCGGAAGTCCCGAAGCCTTCAGGGCCAGGTAGGTCAGCGTGTCCATCGGGTTGGCAACCACGATGATGATGGCGCGGGGCGAGTACTTGATGACGTTCTCGATCACGCCCTTCATAATGCCGGCGTTCGTGCCGATCAGCTCCTCGCGGGTCATGCCCGGCTTGCGGGGAATGCCCGAGGTGATGACCACCACGTCCGAATTGGCCGTCATCTTGTAGTCGTTGGTTGCGCCTACGACCTTCGTGTCGAAATCCATCAGCGTCGAGCACTGGTACATGTCCAGCATCTTGCCTTCCGAGAGACCCTCCTTGATGTCGATGAGGACCACTTCGCTCGCCACCTCGCGGCAAGCCATCACGTTTGCACAGGTTGCACCTACGGCGCCTGCACCTACGACAGTAACTTTTGACATAACAGTAAGTATTTTGTGTTAATTGTTCGTTTTGCTTCTCTTGGATGGTTCCATTCGCGGCGTTCCGCCGCGTTTGCAAATTGGACCCACCCCTAAATCCCCGCCTTGGCGGGGACTTTATCCGAAGGCTTCTTGGTTATTTTCGCCTGCGGTCGGAATTTCAGCCCGAAAACCATCCGCCTTGGCGGGGACTTTGTCCGAAGGCTTCCTTGTTTATTTTTGCCTGCGGCCGGAATTTCGACCGGAAAACGGACGGATAAACCGAAATGAAAAACTAATTTTTAATTCTTAATTTTTCATTTTTAATTCTCCTTCGGACTATCCGATCAGTTTCTCGTAGTCGGCGGCGCCGAGCAGGGCGTCGTATTCGGCCGGGTTCGACATTTTGACCTTCACGAGCCAGCCTTCGCCGTAGGCGTCGCGGTTGACGACGGCGGGATCGGCGTCAACAGCCTCGTTGAATTCCACGATCTCGCCGCCCACCGGAAGGAACGCGTCGCTCACGGTCTTCACGGCCTCGATCGAGCCGAAAACCTCGCCTGCGGCGAGCGTCTCGCCCACGGTCGGAACATCGACGAAAACGATGTCGCCCAACTGGCTCTGGGCAAAGTCGGTGATGCCGATAACGGCCGTGTCACCCTCGATGCGGCACCACTCGTGGTCGCTGGAGTATTTCAGATTTGCAGGTACGTTCATAATATCCTTAAAATTTGATTTGAATTAGGCTGTTTTACGATGCAAATATAACTGTTATTTCTGTAACAGCAAGAGGTTTCGGTTATTATTTCTGTACTTTTCGTCTGATTTTGCGCCCCGGATTTGGTGCGGCGGAGAATATCCGTTATCTTGTGTTGTCCAAAGGTGTGTTTGCGATGAAAAAACGGGTTGTTCTGCTGGTTGCACTGTGCATCTGGAAGGTTGTTGCGGCGCAGACTCCGTACGGAGAGATGCCGGAGCGCTTCCGGCCGGACACGCTGCCGTGCCGGCTGGGCGGCGGCGTATGCTTCGGAATGGATGGGCTTGACGCGGCGATACCCCGGGGCGGGGGAGCCTCCTCCTGCCGCGATCCCCGGGGCGTGTTTGTCGCCGGCGATACGCTGATAACGTTCATCTCCGTTGCCGGAGTCGCGAATACGGCGCTCGGGGACCCTGTCTGCCGGTTTTACGGCAGGAACGTGGCGCGCGTCGTTTCCCGGACGCGCAGAATGACGGGCGGACGGATGGGCGCGGCCGACAACGATTTTCCGGACGATCCGGATTTTGCGGAGTTGCAGGGAGTCGTGATCGAAAATCAGAGGTATCCCTGGGAATCGTATGCCGCAGGCGATTCCGCCTACCGGCTGCCTGTGGCCCGGAGTCTCGTCGGGGGAAAGGAGGACCCTCTTCTGGGATCGGATATGCGCCGCCGGTATGTTCGGTTGCTGACCGAAGTCTCCGTTGAATTGAAAGCGGGCGGGACGCGGCCCTTCGTGCACGTCGTCTACCTGCTGCCGGACCCCTGACGGGCTATTTCCCGGCAATCACGAATTCGATCTCCTTGAACAGATATTCCCGGAGCGTGCCGTCGGCGTGCCGCAGCAGCAATTCGCCCGTGGGGCGCACGCCCTCGATCGAGGCCTCGGTCGGCGTGCCGTCGGGGTAGCGGAACGTATGCCGTTCGCCCAGTCGGTACATCCGTTTGCGGTAGTCGCGCTGGAGGGTTTCCCGTTCGTCCAGCTCGAGCTGGGCGTAGCGGATGCCGATGTGGCGGCGGAAGGCTTCGAGCACCTCGCCGCGGTCGAACGTGCGTCCCGCGACCATGGCCATCGACACGGGGTTCGGAAGCGCGGGGTCGAACTCCGTCTGGTTGACGTTGATGCCGATTCCGACGATCGTGCGGGCGAGCGTCTGCCCGGAGTAGCTGTGTTCGATCAGGATGCCGACCAGCTTTTTGTCCCCGGCATAGATGTCGTTGGTCCACTTGATGCGCGCCGCGATGCCGAACTGCGCGAAGGTGTCGGTGAGAGCGAGGGCCACGGCCTCGTTGAGCAGGAACTGTTCGCCGGCGGGCAGGAACCGGGGTTCGAGCACCAGCGAGAAGGTGAGGTTCAGACCCTCGGCGCTCGACCATTTATGGCCCCGCTGGCCGCGGCCGGCGGTCTGGCGTTCGGCCCAGACGATGTCGCCGTGGCGGTATTTCGCGTCGCGGGCGTCGTCGTTGGTCGAGGTGGTCTCTTCGATGCGGTGAATCATGCCTATACCGATACGCCGAAGTCGCGCAGGGCGTCGTTCAGCGAGGTTTTCTTGTCGGTGGATTCCTTGCGCCGGCCGATGATCAGCGCGCACGTGACGCTGTATTCTCCCGCCGGGAACTGTTTGCGGTAGCTGCCCGGGACGACCACCGAGCGGGGCGGCACGTAGCCCTTGTAGGTGACGGGTTCAGGCCCCGTGACGTCGATGATGTGCGTCGAGCCGGTGATCACGGTGTTCGAGCCGAGCACCGCTTCGCGGCAGACGTGCGCACCCTCGACCACGATGCAGCGCGAGCCGATGAAGCAGCTGTCCTCGATGATCACGGGCGCGGCCTGCACGGGTTCGAGCACGCCGCCGATGCCCACGCCGCCCGAGAGGTGGACGTGTTTGCCGATCTGGGCGCAGGAACCCACCGTGGCCCACGTGTCGACCATCGTGCCGGTGTCGACATAGGCGCCGATGTTCACGTACGAAGGCATCAGGATGGCTCCCGGGGCGATGTAGGCGCCGTAGCGAGCCACGGCCTGGGGCACGACCCGCACGCCCAGCTCCCCGTAGCCGTGCTTGAGCTCCATCTTGTCGTACCACTCCAGTTCGCCGGCCTCCATCTTGCGCATGGGCTGGATCGGGAAGTAGAGGATCACGGCCTTCTTGACCCACTCGTTGACCTTCCATTCGCTTTTGGCCGGGTCGACGGGTTCCGCCGTGCGGAGTTCGCCCTTGTCCACCAGTTCGACGACCTGTCGTACGGCTTGCTGCACGGCGGGGGCCTGAAGCAGCGCGCGGTTTTCCCACGCCTGCTCGATTATCGTTTTGAGTTCGTTGTGCATAGACAGTTGTTTTCAATAGGCAAAATTACTGAAAATATTGAATTTTTCATAACTTTGTCCCGATCATTACCCAAACGGTTCAATTATGAAGCATTTATTCATCAAGGCCGCCCTTCTGCTCGGCGCAGCGGCGGCGGCAAGCTGCGGCAATATGAAACAGATAAAACATCAGCCTTACCCCGAGACCGTGCGCGGCGACGTGGTGGACAACTATTTCGGCACGGAGGTTCCCGATCCCTACCGCTGGCTCGAGGACGACAACTCGGAGGCCACGGCCGCGTGGGTCGCCGCCGAGAACGCCGTGACGCAGGACTACCTCTCGCAAATTCCGTTCCGCGGGGCCATCCGCGAGCGGCTGACCGAAGTGTGGAACTACGCCAAGGAGAGCGCCCCGCGCAAGCACGGCGACTGGTGGTACTACACTTATAACGACGGTTTGCAGAACCAGTCGGTGATCTACCGCACGAAGGAGCCGGGCGAGGTCGGCGAGGTGTTCCTCGACCCCAATAAGCTCTCCGACGACGGGACGGTGGCCCTGACCGACATGTCCTTCTCGAAGGACGGCCGCTGGTTTGCCTATTCGGCCGCCGCGTCGGGTTCGGACTGGGTGGAGATCCGCGTGATGGACACCGCCGACAAGTCGCTCGCTGCCGACAAGATCGAGTGGGTGAAATTCTCGGGCGCACGGTGGGCGCCCGATTCCAAGGGATTCTATTACAGCGCCTACGACGCCCCGAAGCAAAACGCCTACTCTTCCAAGAACGAGTTTCAGAAGGTTTATTACCATGCGCTGGGTACGCCCCAGTCGGCCGACAGGCTCATTTACGAGGACCGGGAACATCCGCTGCGTTACTTCTCGGCATGGCCTTCGGAGGACGGCAAATGGCTCTTCGTCATAGCTTCGGAGGGCACGTCGGGAACGGAGGTCCTCTATAAAAGGGTGTCGGACCCGAAATTCCGCGTCCTGCTGCCGGGCTTCGATGCCGATTATTCGCCCGTCGACTGCAAGGACGACCGGCTTTATTACGTGACCAACAGGGATGCGTCGAACTACGCGCTGATGAAGGTCGATCTGAACCGTCCCGGGATGATCGAAACGGTGATTCCCGAGAGTGAAAGGAACCTGCTCGAAGGCGTGGGCACGGCGGGCGGCAGCCTGTTCGCCTACTACCTGCAGGATGCGCAGAGCCGGATTTACCAGTACGACTACGCCGGCAAGCAGGTGCGCGAAGTGGCGCTTCCGGCCATCGGCTCGGTCGACGGATTCGACGGCCGGGAGGAGGACTCGGAACTTTACTATACGCTGGTCAACTACACGGCTCCGGCCACGATCTACAAATACGACATCGCTTCGGGCGAATCGACGCTCTACAAGGCTCCGGAGGTGAATTTCGATCCCGAACTGTTCACGACCGAGCAGGTGTTTTACACCTCGAAGGACGGCACGAAGGTCCCGATGTTCATCACCCGCCGCAAGGACATGAAGCGCGACGGCAAGAATCCCTGCCTGCTTTACGCTTACGGCGGTTTTCAGATCAACCAGACGCCGAAGTTCAAGCCTTCGGAACTGATGTTCGTCGAGCAGGGCGGCATCTACTGCGTCGCCAACCTGCGCGGCGGCTCGGAGTACGGCGAGGAGTGGCACAAGGCCGGCATGCTCGAGAACAAGCAGAACGTCTTCGACGACTTCATCGCCGCCGCCGAGTACCTGATCGCCGGAAAATACACGTCGACGGACAAGCTGGCCATCCACGGCGGCTCAAACGGCGGACTGCTGGTCGGCGCATGCGAGGTGCAGCGCCCGGACCTCTATGCCGTGTGCCTTCCGGCCGTGGGCGTGATGGACATGCTCCGCTACCACAAGTTCACCATCGGCTGGGGCTGGGCCGTGGAGTACGGTTCGTCGGAGAACGAGGAGCTGTTTTCCTATATTTACAAGTACTCTCCGCTGCACAATATAAAGGAGGACGTGAAATACCCCGCGACGCTGGTGACTACCGCGGACCACGACGACCGCGTCGTTCCGGCCCACTCGTTCAAGTTCGCCGCTGCGATGCAGCATGCCCAGGCGGGCGACGCCCCGATTCTGATCCGCATCGAGTCGAAAGCGGGCCACGGCGCCGGCAAACCCACTTCGAAGCGTATCGACGAGGCGGCCGACATGTACGCGTTCCTGTTCCAGAACATCGGCGTTCCGTATCGGGAAATTGAGAATTAAAAATTGGTTTTTCATTTCGGGATATCCGGTTGTAAATCCGGTCGAAATCCCGGTCGAAAACCCGGTTGCGTCGCGACAAGCCCCTCCCACGGGAGGGGTTTGGGGTGGGGTAGATTTGTAAACGCGGCCATCGGCCGCGAGAGTACAGCGGTCAACTGTGCAAAAGGTAAAGGAAGGTACGTTAGGTTAATAAGCGAAATAACATGAAAGTCTATAAATTCGGAGGCGCGTCGGTGCGGAATGCCGACGGAGTGAGGAATCTGCGCAAGATCATCGACGACGAGCAGAACCTGTTCATCATCGTTTCGGCGATGGGCAAAACGACCAATGCCCTGGAAAAGGTGTTCGAGGGGCTTCAGAAGGGCGATAAACAGCTCTCGCTGGAGCATGTCGAATCGTTGCGGAAGTACCATGCGGAGATCATCGACGAGCTGTGGCACGAGCCGAAGCGGCTGGCGGGGGGGGGGGCCGTGGTTCGGCGACCTTCTCGACGC
>OBWL01001826.1_pt1 | contig 10387 bp, 5 predicted proteins | sample 1538061 | NCBI WGS metagenome assembly OBWL01 (sample SAMEA2580085, study PRJEB22360) | human gut metagenome | biome: human gut; feature: human-associated habitat; material: faeces | place: Denmark | collected 2008/2010
GAAAAAAACATTCTTAATTACGATAGAGCAAATAATAAAAAAACTTCGTGATCCCAGCCATAGACTCGAAACACGAAGTTCATCAAGATTGAAGAGAATGCACTGATTGCCTTGCAAGAGAGAGCTCTTCACCTCCCTCGCGTGCTTTTAATAATTTATAGGTTATGTCAATTTAGCGTTGACAAATAAAATGGCACACCTTCACTGCCCTTAAGAAGGGGGAGCCTCCAAAAAGGAAGCATTTCTATGCTGGCCAATCAAGCGCGCCGAATACACATCATCAGAAATTGAAGTTAAGACCCGTAAAGACTTGTGTGGTCTTGGTGAGGCCCTCCTTATCTGCAGCCGCTTTCAGATCCCCGCCGCCCACGGAATGTGTCGCCGCAAAATAGAGCCAGACCTTCTTCGCCAATTTGTACTCATAAGCAGCCGAAAAAACGGTGCGGCGGAAGTTGTAGTCGGAATTGCCGCTGAGTTCGCCGTCGTAGTACTGAACGCCGCCGATCAGTTTGTGGCTCCCGATCACGTAATCCGTACCCAGCAGAAGGCTGTAGCCCTCCCACCCATCGTTTTGTTCAGCAGCCGTTGCCACTGTCACTTTTGAACTCGAGAGGCCGGCACCCTTTTCCCAATGGGTTGAATACTGAGCACCAAAGAAGACTCTTGCTTCCGGAATGAAGCGGTACCAGCCGCCAAAAGAAATCGCCTGCCCGTTTGAATTCTTGGACTTCGCTTCTTGGTTGCCGTAATCCACATTGCCGTAGTTCAGGCTGAAGTACACATCCTTGCCGGTGTAGTCCACAGCAAGCGCACCCGTATGTCTGCGGTCGGCGAGATTTGCATAAAGGTCGTCAGACTTATCGCCTAAAGAATAGGAAGCCCCCACACGGAACCCATTCAGCGTAGGTGAGACCCAAGTTACGGTGTTGTTCGTCCGGCTCGTATTGGAGAAAGTTGATCCAATTGAAGCATTGCCGTATGACGTCCCGAACGGATCATATTTGATAAGGCCCATGGTATAAGGCGCCACAGTGGACTGAACCGTGCCCATGCGGCCGAAGCCGATTTCACCCAATGAACCTTGCAGAGCGAGAATCGAGCGGCGATTGAAGAGCACTTTGCTGTCATCAAATTGGCCGTTGTCGATGTAAAAGCCGTTCTCCAAATAAGCTTTCACCTTCACACCGTTGCCGAGATCTTCAACCACGTTGAAGCCGATTCGGTTATGTGCACGGCCGCCAGCCTTCTGAGTAAAGGTGTCTTCACCCTTCTTATGTTCGTAAAGAAAGCCTGCATCGACGCGGCCGTAGATCTGAACATCGGCTGCTTGCGCAGCAAGCGCTGCGCCGGCCAGAACACCAAAGACTGCAAGGTGGAGTGCAGTATGCTTCATGGTTTTCCTCCTTTGGAAACGGTTGAAGTTTTGGAATTGAGAGTGCTTCATATCGGTCATTTGCTGCTGAGCGCCGCGAACGCTTTCACGGCGGCGAGCGGCGCCTGCATGGCGGTTTCCCAAAAAGCGGGATTCGCAGCATCCGCACCGCAGTGACGCCGCACGATGCCGTCGACCGTGTCGCGTCCGGTATCACGCAGCATTGCGCGGTAAAAAGGCATGAAATCAGGACCGCGCTTATCGAGTTCGGCAAGGAGCCCCGAGGAAAGCAGATAGCCCACGGTGTACGGATAGTTGTAGAGAAGTTGGTCAGTCTTATAGAAGTGGAGCTTATAGGCCCACAGATAGTCATCGGCCCCCTCGGTCGAATCGCCGTACCAGTTTCCCCAAGCTTCCCGCATCAGTTCGACACAGCGCTTGGCGGGGACCACTCCCGCCTTTCGCTGCTCAATAAAGGCGCATTCAAAGTCAAAACGCACCATCGTATTGAGCAGGAAATTCGCGGCGCTACGCAGCTCCTGCCAGAGCATGGAGAAACGCTCGGCGTCGCTCGCGGCATGCTCAAGAAGGTAGCGCCGAACCAAAGCCTCGTTAAAGGTGCTTGCCGTTTCGGTGAGCGTCATGGGGAATTCTGTCTGTACCACGGGAAGATCGCGCATGATCCAGTAATGGAAGGCATGCCCGAGTTCGTGTCCCTGCTGCAGCACGGTTGTAATCGTGCCCATATAGCTTGAGAAGACGCGCGGGATCCGAAACTCATTGAAGCGCGAATAAAAGGCTCCGCCGATTTTCTTATCCGAAGGCGCCGCATCGACCCAGCGGTTGCGAAGCATCAATTCGATGAAATCCGACATTTCCGGATGTACGGCGCCCAAAGCCTTCTTCACAATGTCAATGCCTTCGGCATAAGGAATCAGCGCTGGGACCGCGTTTTTGCCCTGCTGGGGGGCCGGCGCCATCAGGTCGTACACGGCGAGCCTGCGCGCACCCTTTTCAAAATATGGCGCTCTGAGACGTACCGCCTCCCGAATCTCATCGAGATGGCGCACAATCGCCTCCCGCATGGCAAAAAGCGCTCCTCGGCTCATGCGGTTCTGCGCGAGCGATACATCCACGGCATCAACGCCTGCCCGCCCGAAAGCGGCGAGCCTGAAGCCATGAAGTTCATTGAGAAGCGCTGCGTAAAGTTCCGCCCGTTCGCCATAGGACTTCGCAAGACCAATATTTACGTTTCGGCGCAATGTCCGGTCAGGCGCCCCCTTAATGACGGAGACGAGCTTGGCTGCACGGATACGTTCAGATTCGCCTTGACTGTTCTCAGCCTCGAAGTCAACCCCTTTTTGGAGCGTCTTAAAAACAGCCCCAAGCGGCAGAAAACACTTTTCTTCAAAGTCAGAGAGCCACTCACGGTCGCTCGGCGAGAGCTTTCGGTGCCACTCATTTTTTCGCTCGCAAATCACAAAGCGCCAATCAGCGAGCGGCGATGACTGCCAAAGCGCATCGTCTGCCGGCAGGGCTTCAGCCGCCTCAAAGAGCGGCAGTGCCGCGGCTTCAAGTTTGACTTGGAGCGTACCCACAGCACCTGCTGCTGCAGAAGCTTCTTCATCACCCGCGTCCTTTGCGCCTTGACACTTCGCAAAAGCGGCGAGCGACGAAATTAATGTATTGGCTTCATCGAACTCTTTGAAATGATCAGCCAGCGCCTCACGGGCAACGGGCCGTTCCATGGAATGGAGCGCATTAAGAAGTGCCGCCGCGCGTTCAATGCTTCGATTCCACTTCTCTGAACCGACCGAGCCGTAGGCGTCATCCATCGACCATTCAGGAGCCTGAAGAATGCTCTGCAGATCCTTCGTCATTTTTGTTATTTCCTATTCGTCGAAGTCATCAATCAAAGAGAGAGCCAGAAAGCGAAGATGTGGTGAGCAATCAGGCCTGCGATCGAAGGCACGCTTGCACGCTTGACGAGTTCAAGCGGCGACATTTTGAGCATTGCAGCAATGGCGACCACAACGCCGGCAACTGGCGAAAGCGGTCTGGCAATGGTTGAAGCCTGATGCATCGGCAAAACGAGCATCACCGGGTTGACGCCCATGTCCTTGGCGATCTTCGGCACCATTTCGATCAGCGGGTAAAAGGACGCGCCGTTCGACCCCGTAATGATGGTGACGAGCGTCGTGATCACTACGAAAAGGATGGACATGCCGATCGCACCGGCACCGACTGAGCTCGAGAGGTTAACGATCGCATCCACCATGCCGAGTGCCTTGAAGCCTTCGGCAAAAATACCGGCTGCAATAACGAGAGCCACCACACCGGACATGGCCTTACCCATGGACATGAGAAACGCCTTTAGTCCGGCCCCTAATTTCTCGATGCTGCCGCGCCAGCGCACAGCTTCACAAATCATCGCAATCGCAACGCAGAAGAACATCAGGGTTGTGATGTCGAGTTTGATGGAGTCGATGCAGTAGCGGGAGAAAACCACCACAAAAATCATCGGCAGGAACGGCAGGATGGCGTAGAACTTCGGCGCCGCAGTGCTCGGCTTCTTCACATCCTCGCCTTCAAAGACAAGCTGCTCGCCCATATGTTCTTGGGGATTCCAGCCCTCGCGGCGGTCGAGATACTTCTGCCAGAAAACATGGGCAAGACCCATAACCAGAACGGTTGGAAGCGCGGCGGGAATTTTGAATACAAAAACGTAATCAAGAATCGAGAGCGAGCAAGCCTTCGCCGCAGCCGCAGTTGAGCCGCCGATGAGAACGAGTGAAGATGCACCGGAGGGGACAAAAACCGCACCGATTGCCTTCTTGTTCATGCCGAGGGCTGCAAGCGCCGGGCCCATCAATGCCAGGCAGAGCACGCCGAGACCCACTGCGGAGGTAATCACCATGGAGACCGCCTTGCCGAGAAGGAAGGCCAGAAACACCAGCGCATAAGGGCTCTTGATGATTGAAAGCGGCTTGATCGCAATATTCACAAAAGCATCATTCGCACCGATATGGGTCATATAGGAGGCAAAACCCACCATCGTCATAATGAGGAGACCCAGGCCGGCGAGACGAGTTGAGAACATGTAGCGGATGAACTCGATAATGTTCAGGTAGTCGTTTCCAGTCGGAAGCGCTTTTTTGGGCATGAATGTGCCCGTATCAAAGAAAACAGAGAAAGCAAGCATGGCAACGCCGCTTGCAATGAGAATAAAGGGCGCATACTTCCCTTTTACGATCGCCCATCCGACGAGGACGAGTATGATGCAACCGAAGATAATTCCGGCCATGAAAGTCTCCTGAGATCAGACTGCAGCCAGGATCCGGGTCGTGTTTTTCCGGGTATTTACGCCCGCTGCACTCTTTCAATGCATTCCATTCTGCTCAGCCGCCTGCACCCTGCCTAGGGTTTGTCGGGATGGTCAGACTGCTTCCGGGGGTACTCCCGTACCTCCCATTGCTTAGAGCCAGAGCAAAATGCGGTGATCTGCCCCCTTCCAGCACCATCCAATTTCTGTCACACTGACGTTAACCCTTGTCCGATAGGTGGTTCTACTACCACCGTTTTTTCTATGAAACAGACCAACGCCCTGCCCTCCTGGGCTGACGACGGTGCGGCCAATGTCCGCAGCGCCAAGTTTCAGGAACTCTCCTTCAGTCTTGACGTGACGCTCGGCGCTTTGGCTGGAGCTACGGCAGCCGCGGCCGAGAGACCTGGAACCTATCCAGAAGTCCTCCAGCTCTTTGCGCGAGGCCAAGACCTCGTGAAGACGCTGCGGACGATCTGCCGCGCACATCTTGGTCTTTCTGCAGCCGATACGGCAGCGGTCAAAGCCAGGGGGGATATCGGACACAAAGCCGCAGAGCTCAACAAACTCGTTGAGCCCATTTTTCGCGATCTCGCTGAACGTGCGTCCAATGACCCCCTTTTTAGCTCTCACCCCGAACTGCGTCTTTGGAAAGAGGCTAGACGCCTGCGCGGCACCATTCTCGACGACCTGCCGCCCGACAAAGTCGCTTTTGCAAATGATGTTTCCGCATCGGTGCTCGAACCGGTCCGCGCATTGCACACCCACCTCACGAGCACTATGGCGCTAAATGTCAAGGACTCTGACGGCCATTCGCGTATCCAGGGGTTCGGCGCAAGCATTGCTGTTCTCAAAAATGCAGATGATCCTGTATTGCGGCGCACGACTTTTGAGGCGATGAATGCTTGGTTCGCATCGCACTCTCCGAGCTTTCTGGATGTTCTCAACGCTCACACAGGATTTCACCTTGCGCTCCTAAAACTTGCCGGAGAAGAGCTCTTTCCCTATGTCATGCGTTCTGAACGCATGGATCTGCGCGTCTACCGAGCACTCTTTAACGCCTTGGAGGCCCGGCTGCCGCGCATTCGGCTGGCTGTTTCGCTTCGGCAGCGCGCTTTCGGCGATGGTCCAATGAGAGTTTGGAATCTCCTCTCGCCGTCGCCAGACGCGCTATATACAAAAGGCCGATTTTTTTGGGATGCCATTGAGGATCTGAAACGGGCTTTTGCCCAGCTCGACCCAGAATTCACCAAATTCCTCGACACTGCTGCGCATTCGGGCTGGATTGACGCACATGGTCAGTCGATGAAAACCGGCGGCACTTGGTGTGATGATTTGCCGGCTCTCGACGCCGTCAGGATTCTTGCAAACTATCTTCCCACGCTCTCGGGCGAAGCGGCATTGTCACATCTCCTTGGCGCGGCCTGGCATATGCAGGTGCTTCACCAGGCCCCTGCTCCCGCGCGAGTGCCGATGCTTGCAATGACGGAACTCGCCGGGAACTTCTGTGAAACCGTTCTTTCCCGGTCGCTGCTGCGTGCCGCGGAGAATACGCCGGAGGAAAAACTTCACCGCTGGCAGATGCTCAAACGTCTCACCAACTGCCTGCTCACGATCCCTGCGCGCCACCGTCTTTTGAAGCACATTCTCCTTGAACGTCAGAAAGGTCTGCTGTCGCTCGAAACGGTAAACAAACTGTCCGTCGAGTCATGGCGTCACTATTTTGGGGACGCTTCAGTGGGCGAAGACCGCTATGTCTGGGCCTATAAAACGCACTTCTATCGCACGCAGCCCGTCTTCTACGATTGGCAATACACCTTTGGTTTTCTGCTCTCACAAGTGCTGGCTGATCAGTTCGAGCTGCACGGATCCAGCGCCTCCGGAGCCAACCTCAAATCAGTATGGATTGACAGCGCCACGCTTCCCGCCAACGACTTTGCGGCGAAACATTTGCACGCTGACCTCGCCAGTCAGGCTTTCTGGCTCAGAGCAGTAGACCGTGCGCTTCTGCCTGTCAAGCGGCTTGAAAACAAGCCGGATTATTTCTCTTCATAGACGGTCACCCGTCCTGCAGGAGAGGAAACCAACGCCGGCGGGGAGATTGCTGTTATAGGCTTCTCGAGTGAGTAACACATTGAATGAATGGCGGTCCTCGATTCTGCGGATGAATAGTCTAGGCAATACTCTTGCGTAATTCGACGATTCCAAACACCTTGCAATCGCTATTAAGGCTCTTCAGAATGTCCCAAGCCCTCAGCAGGATAACGAAAGGTATTTTCAGTCGATTAACTTCCAAGTTCTCTAAAGTTAAATTCACATCAAAACAGCTAGACCATGCTTGTCTAATACATTCATTAAAACGATAACCGATGGAATTATTGGATTTTTCCCGCATTCCCATTTTGAAATAGTGGAAACTGATGTACCCAGGAGCTGCCCTAGCGCCGCCTGAGATAAATTTAATTTTCGGCGAATCTGAGCAAACTGACGTCCATCCATTTCTGTTGACACCGCCGCCATTGGAAACTGCGCACTAACACGTTCATATTCTTTTTTATCAATCAATTTCTGAGCATAGAGAATTTCATTAATATCATTAATACTCTCTCTCAACGCATCTGACATTTTGACAGACATCTTAAACTCCTTGAGTTGTCAAAGATTCATCTAAAATCTGAACTAAAGAACCATTTGCAATCAATTTTTCGATAGCCGCATCTTCTAGTTCTAAAAGAAGTACAGTTTGCTGTTTCAAACATCGTAATTGATCACTAGGAATATTGACAAGATCGCTCTTTGCCCAAATTGCAAGAATAAACCATCTCCCATTGAAACGACTAGCAATAATTGTTCGCAAACCGCCCGATTTACCTCGTTCTTCAATAGGGATACGTTTTTTATATAAATTTGAACCTAAATCAGCATCTGTCAACCCTGATGCAATTTCGGCACAGGCTGCTGCCATCATTTCATCCGAGCAATGAAGTTTACGCATTGCCCTCGCAACTCCTTTTAAAGCCAAAATTGCCATCAACCATCACCATATGATGAAGAGATATAGTATGCAATACTATAGCATTAAAGCCTATCTATTCCGTACTTCACTATCACGATCCCGCAGAACTGCTAGGAAGATAACCTGACTACCCACAACTTCACGCATTCGATCTAAAGAAAACCCCCGAACCCGAAGATCCGAGGGCGAAAGCGATGCCGCATCTTTCCAATGCGGCATGGCAGAGATTGTTTTTTAAAACTCGAGCGGCTTAGAAGCGATAGCTCATGCCGACCGAATAACGGTAGTCTTCTTGATATTCCGAACCGTTCGCGCGTTCAAGCGTGCCGTAGAAATTAAGGTTCTTCGTCGTGTTGAACTGAGCGCCAATACCGTAGGAAACCCAAGTTCCGCCGATGTCAACGCTGAGATCACGAGAGACGCTGCCAAGCGACGCCGTGTAGTCTGCATCACCCAGGAAATCGTGATTGACGGAGGCATGAGCGTAGACCGTACCGGCACCATCAGCGAAGGACGCACCGATACGAGCACCGAGACGGCCAACCAGCGTCTGGAAGTCATCCTGCTCAACTCTGACGTCATTGGCGCCGGTGAAATCATCACCCTTTACGAAACCGTAAGCAAGTTCGGCCTGAGGTTCGACATAGAACGTATCGTTAAGTTTCCAGTGGTAGCCCACTTCAGCAGAAAGTCCGAACGTCGTGTTGTTGTAGGACCCCTTAAATTCGCTCGCATCGCTGTAGGCAGTGATATCCGTTGAGAGACGGCCAATACGACCCACAAAGTCAACGTACGCTCCGCAGTCAAAGAACCCGGAAAGGTACGCCGCGAGCGAATAGCCGTCAGAATCAGCGGAACCGTTCGAGAATTTGCCTTCACCGTCCGTGTAGCTGAAAGCGCCGCCCACAAGCCAGGTGTTGTTGATGCGGTAGTCACCGCCCGCCTGAATCGAATTGGCTTTGAAGTCAATCGATACATTGTCGTCGTAGGAGCTGTCGTAGCCGTAGACGCGGGCCCATGCACCAATCGTCGTCGAGGAATCACGAACGTCGCCAAGGCGCTGGCTAATGTGGTTCACTTCGTTGCGCCACTGGACAAGCGTCATAGCGTTGTAGTTGCCGAATGCGTCCAACGACTGGTTTGTTGTTCGGGAGGTGATATTGCCATCGCTGTCAGCAGTCCAGGCGTCGGAAAGAGCGCCGCTTTGACCGGCAAAGCTATTGGAACCGCCTGCATTTTCATTATTTTTAATGGTGGTTGCCTTTTTCAACGCGGCCGTAGCTTCTTCAGGAGTATTGAACGTATCGTTCAGTGCTCCGCCAGCAGCGATGACCAGATCTTTCTTTTGATTGTCTGTAACCGTGACCGTGGAGTTAGCGTCGTTGAGAGTTATTGAAGAACCGCCGGTCCCGGTCAAGGTAACGGCCTCGAACGCTCCTCCATTCATCTCCACATTGGAATTATTTAATTCCACGATTCCTGCCGAGAAAAACTGCTTGTCTTCCCCAGACTTAAATTCAGCATTATTTAAGGCTAATGTTGAACCGTCTGTGAGGAATACTTGTCCGTTTGAGTTAACGGTAATGGTGCTGTTGTCTGAACGAGAAGATAATTCAATATTATTTCCTGTTGACTCTTCCGTATTAATTGACTTGTAACCATTAAGTGTTAACTCATCAGCGGCAATCTTGACTGAACCATTACTAGTCGTTAGTGCGCTGCCGTTGCCTGTCACATTGCCGGTAAGAGTAACTTTTGTAGCATTTAAAGTGGCGGTTACCTTATCAGGAGATTGTCCAGAAATAGGATTTTTGATAAATAATGCCGTATCGCCACCTTTAATATTTATATTTTCAGAAACTAGATCAATAGATAAATCACTTGGTTTCGGATTCTTTTTTGAAGTAAATTCGGCTTGAATGCCGTACTTTGTATCACCTGTGATATTAATGTTGTCGGCTTGGATGTAAACATTAAAGTTTGCTGAACCCGTGTATTGCCCTCCTTTTGATTGGTTGCTTAGCTGTATACCTGCGTAGGCGCCGGAGACATTGAAGTTTGTTACGTCACTGACATACAAAGGGGTGTATTTCTTGTCTTGAGAGATATCGGCAGATGCGGCAATCTGAATCCCTAAGTTTCGGCCTGCATTGATGTTTACGGTTTCAATTTTTTCAAACTTTAATGTTGGAAAATTGTTGGGCTGTGACTGTACCAAGAATGATGTGCTCTGTGAATAGGCATCTAAAGTCCCAATGTTGGAGAAGGTGACATCGCCCCCATTCCAGTTCAAATGAGCAATCTGATCAACCTGGAGAGGCGTGTCCGCAGTGCCGAACTTGACGTAATTAATGTTATCGAAGGTAACCGTACCACCGTTACTAGTAATAATCGGGTTGTTGTTATTGGGAACCGAATTTAGAGCAGTGGTCGTTAGAAATTCCAAGCTGTCTAAATTCTTAACAACAATGGATGCGCCGTCGCCCACGGCCTTTAGGAATGAGTCTGTTTTTGCGCTCTCATTTTTAAAAATAAGATTGAACGACTTTGCTTCGTCGCCTGAAAAAACATAGCTCTTATTAGAGCTTGCGTTATACCACTCTGAAGCATCCGAACTCTTAACAAAAGGTGGTGTGTCCTTATCAATGTTGATTGATTCGGCGTTCACCCCCCCCCC